>ERZ1504249.425-NODE-425-length-13855-cov-3.921377_pt1 | contig 13855 bp, 8 predicted proteins | sample MGYA00571884_ERZ1504249 | MGnify/ENA primary metagenome ERZ1504249 (study PRJEB39906, sample SAMEA3182069) | gut metagenome | biome: human; feature: gut; material: Stool; isolation source: human stools | place: Canada | collected 2011-11-08 ...
CCGTTGGCCACTTCCTGCAGCGTGAGCCGCACCTTGACACGGATGTCCGTGCCGCGGTTCACCCGCCGGCCGCCCGACGACGAGGAGCGGAACCCGCCCCTGAAATGGCCGCCGAAGATATCGCCGAACTGCGAGAAGATGTCCTCCATCGAGAAGCCGCCGCCGCTGAAGCCGCCGAAGCCGCCGGCCCCGCCCGCAGCGCCGCTCATCCCGGCGTGTCCGAACTGGTCGTAGCGGGCACGCTTGTCGGGATTCGACAGCACGTCGTAGGCCTCGGCCGCCTCCTTGAACTTCTCCTCGGCCTCCTTGTCCCCGGGGTTCTTGTCCGGGTGGTACTTGATGGCCGCCTTGCGGTAGGCCTTCTTTATCTCGTCGGCATTGGCGTTTTTCGAAACGCCCAACACCTCGTAGTAATCTCTTTTCTCTGCCATGATCCTACTCTCCTACAACGACTTTCGCGAAGCGAAGCACCCGTTCGCCCAGACGGTAGCCCGTCTGCACGACGTCGATGACCTTGCCCTTCTTCTCCTCGCCGGCAGCGAAGCGGGCCACGGCCTCGCACAACTCCGCGTCGAACTCCTTGTCCTTGACCTCGATCTCCGTGACGCCCTTCTGGCGCAGCGCCTCGGTGAACTTCTGCGCGATGAGCTGCACGCCGGCACGCAGCGCCTCGATGTCGTCGCTCTTCTCCATTGCCGCCACGGCCCGCTGCACGTCGTCACGCACGGGAAGCATTGCCAGCAGGACGTCGCGCCCGCCCGTCTCGACCAGCTCCATCTTCTCGCGGATCGTACGCTTGCGGTAGTTGTCGAACTCGGCCTGCAGGCGCAGGTACTTGTCCTGCCATTCGGCCAGCACCGACTCGAGTTCGGCCGCGGCTTCGCCTTCGGGACGCTCGCCTTCGACTGACATCGTGTCAGCCGACGCTGCCGCAGCGTCTGCCATATTGGCATCCGCCGCCGTTTCCGCGGTCGTCTGTCCGGTCTCGGAAGCGCTCTTCTCGCCGTCCTTAACGGCCTCATTATAAACTTTTTCCTCTTTCATATCTGGTATTTTTTCGGTTTTTCCGCCTCTATTTGCGCAAATTGCATACCACCCGGCCGGCAAGGGCTCATCCGATGATGAAAATCGCCGGACGTTTGTTCATTTCGGGTAGCGGCTGCCGCTGCCACTCGGCCACGGTACGGGTTATGATCCGCTCGCCGGGGGCCGTGACATCGACGGCCAGAGTCAGCCGCGTCGTCGGAGCGAGCGTGCGCAGGAGTTCCTCGAAGAGTTTCACGTTGCGGTAGGGAGCCTCGATGAAGAGCTGCGACTGTCCTTCGGCCTGGGCGCGGCGTTCGAAGAAGCGGATCGCCCGGGACCGCTCGGGCGGTTTGACGGGGAGGTATCCGTTGAAGGCGAACGACTGCCCGTTGAGTCCCGAGGCCATGAGCGCAAGCAGGATCGACGATGGTCCGACCAGCGGCACGACCCGAATGCCGCAGCGATGGCACTCCGCAACCACGGCCGCACCCGGATCGGCGACACCCGGCACGCCCGCCTCGGAGATCACCCCGGCCGAACGCCCCGCAAGCAGGGGTTTGACCAGCTCCCCGACCTCGCGCTCGGCAACCGTATGTTCGTTCAGTTCGCGGAACTCCAGTTCGTCGATCGGGCGCGTCACGCCCGCCTTCGACAGGAAACGCCGCGCCGTGCGCGTATTCTCGACGATGAAGTAGTCCAACGAGTCCATCACGGCGCGGTTCGACGCCGGGAGCACGTCCCACGGGGCGGTCTCGTCCGAGATCGGACAAGGGATCAGATAGAGGGTTCCTGCAGCCATTACTCCTTGAGGTAGATTCGTTTGACGCGGCTCGAAACCGACGTCATGATTTCATAGGGGATCGTATCGAGCACGCGGGCCATCGTTTCGAGGTCGTTGCCCGCTTCGGGCGAGAAGATCGTCACCTCGTCGCCCTCCTCCACGCCTGCGATCTCCGTGATGTCGATCATGCAGCTGTCCATGCAGACCCGTCCGACGATCGGCGCCGGAGATCCGGCCACGAGCACCGACCAGCGGCCGCAGCCCAGATGGCGGTCCAGTCCGTCGGCATAGCCCACGGGGATCGTCGCCGTGACGCTCGGGCGCGTGAGGCGTCCGGCACGCCCGTAACCGACCGTCTCGCCGGCCGCCAGGTGCTTGATCGCGACGATCCGGGTCCGGAGCGTCGAGACGGGACGCAGCGACGGGTTGTGCTGCCACCCGAAGCCGTAGAGCCCCAGTCCGAGGCGGCACATGTCGTACTGCGCCTCGGGGAAGCGCTCAATGGCCGCCGAGTTGGCCGTGTGGCGGATCACCGGATAGGGCAGCGCCTCGACCAGTCGCGTGCTCATCCGGTCGTAACGGGCGATCTGCGCCCGCGTGTAGGCATCCTCCTCGGGCATGTCGGCGCAGTTCAGGTGCGAGAAGACCGTCGCCACCTTCACCTCCGGGCGCAGGGGCAGCACCTCGCACAAACGGTCGATCTCCTCCTCCATGAAGCCGAGCCGGTGCATGCCCGTATCGAGTTTCAGGTGGATCGGATAGCGGAACTCCCCGGCATGCGAGACGGCCGAAGCGAAGTCATCGAGCGACCGGAAGCTGTAGATCTCGGGCTCGAGCCGGTTGGCGATCATCAGATCGAAGCTGTCGGCATCGGCGTTCGGCACCACGATGGGCATCGTGATGCCCCGCTCGCGGAGCAGCACCCCTTCGTCGGCAAAGGCCACGGCAAGGTAGTCCACCCCCTGGTGCTGGAGCATCTGCGCCACCTCGAAGTCACCCGCGCCGTACGACGCGGCCTTGACCATCGCCACGAGCTTCGTACCGTGGGAGAGCTGGGCGCGGAAATAGTTGAGGTTATGGATCATGGCATCGAGATCGACCTCCAGCACGGTGGTGTGGCTCTTGCGTGCCAGCGCATGGGCAATCTTCTCGAAACGGAAGTCGCGGGCGCCCTTCAGCAGCACGGCGCGGCCGGCCACGGCCCCGCGGCCGATGCGGGCAATGCACTCGTCGGTCGAGGCATAGAACTCCCGATCGCACGCAAAGAGCGCGGCGTAGCGTTTCAGGCGGGGCCCGATGCCGATGAAGGTGTCGATGCCGGCACGCGAGACCATGCCCGCCACGCGGCTGTAGAGTTCGTCGTCCGACAGACCGCTCTGCGCGATGTCCGACAGGATGAGGGTACGCCGCCGCGAGAGCGCCACGTTGTGCAGGTAGTCGAGGGCCAGGGCCAGCGAATTGAGGTCGAGGTTGTAGGCGTCGTTGATGAGCACCGAGTCGTTGATACCCTCCTTGACTTCGAGGCGCATGGCTACCTCGGGAGCCGAGGCGAACGACGGGGCCGGGAACTCCATGGCCGCACAGAAGGCCTCGACGATCTGGGCGTTGCGCCGCGAGGCCTCGTTGCCGATGACCGACTCCGGGATGCGGGGATATGCGGCCGCATCGTAGAGCTTCCGCTCGGCGAAATGCGAGGCGATCAGGCGCCCGAGCGGCTCGTAGTAGCTGTGGTAGACGATCTTCGACGCGCTACGCGCCAGTGTCATCTTCTCGAGGCACTTCTGTTCGAGGTTCAGGAAGTTCTCCTGATGGGCGTCGCCGATCGAGGTGAAGACCACCACGTCGGGGCGGATGATACGCTCGAGGCGCTCCATCTCACCGGGTTTCGAGATGCCGGCCTCGAAGATGGCCAGCTGTTCGTCGCCCTCGAGCATCAGCACCGAGAGGGGCACGCCCAGCTGCGAGTTGTAGCTCTTCGGCGAGCGGTAGCACTTCATCCCCGCGGGGAGCTCCTCGGCCAGCCACTCCTTGATGACGGTCTTGCCGTTCGAGCCCGTGATGCCCACGACCGTACCGCGGAAACAGGCCCGGTGGTAGGCAGCCAGCGACTGCAGCGCGTCGATGGCATTCTCCACCACGACATAGCCGCACCCCTCGGCCGGCTCGACGGGGCGCTCGACCAGAAAGGCGCGCACGCCCCGCCCGCACATCTCCCGGATGTAGTCGTGCGAATCGTGGTTGGCGCCCCGCATGGCCACGAACATCGGACCCGTGGCCAGCTCGCACGTCAGCGAACGGCTGTCGGTCACCACCGACTGCACCTCGCGGTCGCAGCCGGAAAAGACGCCGCCCGTGATGGCGGCGATCTGTGAAAGAAGGTATTTCATAAAAAACCTGTATTGTTGGACGGTTTCCCGTCAAAAAATCGGTCAGACGGCGAAGGTTACGATCGTAATGCCGGCACCGCCCCGGTCGGCGTGCTCGTCGGCGACCGAAGCGACGTCGGGCACCGTGCGCAGGTAGCGGCGGATCTCCTCCTTCAGGGCGCCGGTACCCTTGCCGTGGAGGATCGAGACCGACCCCACGCCGAGCATCAGCGCGTCGTCCACGAAATCCTGCACGGCCTCCAGCGCCTCGGCGGCCCGCATGCCGCGCACGTCGATGTGGTCCTTGAAGTTGAGCTTGCGCGCCGAAATGTCGGCCGAGACCACCGTCCGGGCCGTCACGGGGCGCGTCGCCTCGCGATATTCGCGGTTCGAGACAACGGTGAGCTGCGCCTTGTCCACCGTGGTGAGTATCTGTCCGAAAGCCACCTGGGCCTTGCGGCCCTTGATCGAGCGCACCTCGCCGACCATCTCCTGCCCGGCCATGCGGACCTTCGAGCCCTCGACCACCTCGCGGGGCTGCTCCGCAACGGGCGCCGCCGCCTGTTTGGGCTCACTTCCCTCGCGGGCCTTCCGCTCGGCCCGGCGCTGGCGCCGCCGCTCGATGCGCTCCATCTCGCGCGCCACCGAAGCATCGTGTTCGGCCGTATCGGCCTCATCGACCTTTTCGCGGAAGTCGTCCAGTTCGCGGCGCGCCAGACGTGTCAGCTCCTTCTCGGCCTGCGCCTCGCGGATCGTGCGGATCGTATTCTCGATCTGCCGGTTGGCGTCGGCAATGAGCTGCTGCGCCTCCTGCTTGGCCCGCCGCAGGATCTCCTGCCGCTCGGAGCGGATCTTCGAGAGCTGCTCGGCATAGTTCTGCTCGAGCTCCTCGACCTTGCGGTCCGTCAGGCGGATGCGGTCGCGCTTCTGCTCCCAGTAGTGCTTGTCGCGCGCGATCTCGCGCAACTGCTTCTCGATGTTGATGTGGTCCGAGCCGGCCTTCTCGCTGGCCGCACGGATGATCTCCTCCGGAAGACCGATCTTGCGGGCGATCTCCACCGCGAACGAACTGCCCGGCTTGCCCATCTCGAGGCGGAAGAGCGGACGGATGCGCTGCACGTCGAAGGTCATCGCGCCGTTGGCGATGCCCTCGGTGTTCGACGCATAGTATTTGATGTTGGCGTAGTGCGTGGTGATGACACCGTAGCAACCCCGGTCGAGCAGCCGCTCGAGGATCGCCTCGGCGATGGCCCCGCCGATCGTGGGCTCGGTACCCGAGCCGAACTCGTCGATGAGCACCAGCGTGCGGTCGGAGGCCCCGGCCAGCATGTGCTTCATGTTGAGCAGGTGCGACGAATAGGTCGAGAGGTCGTTGTCGATCGACTGTTCGTCGCCGATGTCGATGAAGATGCTCTCGAAGACGGGCAGTTCCGAAATCTCCGACGTCGGGACCAGGAACCCGCACTGGAACATGTACTGCACGATGCCCGTGGTCTTCAGGCAGACCGACTTGCCGCCGGCGTTCGGGCCCGAAATGACGAGAATGTGCTTGCGGCGGTCGAGCTGCAGATCGAGCGGCACGATCTCGCGGCCGGCGGCACGCAGCGTCTGCTGCAGCAGCGGGTGGCGGGCCGTGCGGAGCACCAGGCGGTCGTCGGTCGAGAGGATCGGGCGCACGCAGCCGTTCTCCGAAGCCCAGCGTCCCTTGGCCCGCAGCATGTCGATCTCGGCGAGGTAGTCGCCCGAGTCGGCGATCAGGGCGGCATCGGGACGGATCGAGTCGGTGAATTCCGAGAGGATGCGGACGATCTCGCGCCGCTCCGAATACTCCAGCTCGCGCAGTTCGTTGTTGATCTCCACAACCTCGACCGGCTCGACATAGAAGGTCTTCCCGGTGGCCGACTCGTCGTGGATGAATCCGTTGAGTTTGCGTTTGTTGGCTGCGGCGACGGGGATCACGGCCCGACCGTCGCGGATCGAGATCTGCGCATCGGCATCGACGATCCCGGCCCCCTTGGCCGAAGCCAGGACGGCCTGCAGGCGCTTGGCTGCCTGCCCCTCGCGTTCGCGGATCGCGCGCCGGATCTCCTGCAGGGCCGGCGAGGCGTTGTCACGGACGTTGCCGAAACGATCGACGATCGCATCGATGCGCCGGACGATCTCGGGGAACGCGGCCACGCCGTGCGTGCGGTCCCAGAGCGTCGGATAGCGATCCTGACGGTTGAGGATGAACGAGATGACACCGCCGAGGGCCGACAGCGCCCGGTGCAGCGTGACGACCTCCTCGACGTCGAGGAACGTTCCCTCGACGCGCAGTTTGGCGACGATCTGGTCGATGTCGGGGTATTCGCCTCCGGGAAAGTCGTGCTCCATGTCGAGGAGCAGGCGCATCTCGTCGGCCAAAGCCAGCCGGCGTTCGATTTCGCGCGGCGAGGTGGAGAACTGCTCGGAGGCGATCCGCTCACGGGCCGCGCGCATGGTACAAAGGGCTGCGACCTGCTCGCGGAGCCGGTCGAAACCTATTTTCTGCTCGAAGGAAGCAGGATATATCATTGCCGTAAAATTAACTTTTCATCGTCCGCAGGCTCCACCCGGAGCGGGATTCCACCCTGCTGCGGAACGGGATCCGTTCAGGGGAACGCGCCGACGCCCCTTCACGCAGGCTCCGTCGCCGCCGCGGGACCGCCGCTCACTGCGCCCGCTTCAGGGAGTCGCGCTCGGCCCGGGCGGCCTCTTTGGCAGCCTTGCGCAGCGCCTTGGCCTTCATCTTCTCGGGATCACGGCCGAAGAGCGAGAAATGCACGTAGCGGCCCGGATAGTTCTTCAGATCGGCAAGCAGCGCCGCGAGGTTGCTGCCGGCCGTAGTCAGCGAATCGTAAAGCGCCGGGTCGTTCACCAGACGTCCTACCGTGCCCTCGCCGGCCTCGATCCGCTCGAGCAGGCTGCCCACCTGTCCGACGGCGTCGGAGAGCCTGCGGGCGAACTCCGCCTCGGCCAACTCCCCCGTAACGTCATTCAGGTTGCCCACGATGCTGTCCACGCGGGGCGCATTCTCGCCCAGCATGTCGGCGAACTCCGTCAGGTTGCGCACGGCCTCCTGCAGGTTGCTCTTCTCGGAATCGAGCAGCTGCGCCAGGTCGCCCGAGAGGTTGTTGAGGTTTCCGAGCGTTCCGGAGATGTTTTCGCCGTTCTCCTCCAGCAGGCGGTTGATGTTGCCGAGCGTGAGCGAAAGTTCGTCGGTCACCTGCGAGATCTTCTGCTTGAAGAACTCCAGTTCCGAACCGGCCATGTCCATCAGGTCGCGGTTGCGGCTCGAGCGGAGCGTGTCTCCCTTTTCGAGGTAGGTGTCCGACTCCCCGTAGGTCACCTCGATGGCCTTGGCGCCCATGAGGCTGCTGCTGACGATCTTCGCCTCGGAATCCGACGGGATGCGGTACTGCCGCTTGATGGTCAGCTGCAGGATCACCTTGTCGCTGCGCTGCGGATCGAACGAGATTCCGGTCACGGTGCCGATCTTCACACCCTGCATCATGACCGACGATGCCGACTGCACGCCATTGACCTGGTCGTAGGCGGCGTAATAGACCGTATTGCGGCCGAAAATGTCAAATCCCTTGAGGAATCGGATTCCGGCCCATGCGGCGATGATCATCGCCACGGCGAAGATTCCGATTTTGGCTTCTCTTTTCATATCACGAATTTCTTATTCTCCTTTTTATTTGACGACTCTGCCGCCCTGCACGCTCACCACGAACGCCTCGGGGAAGGTCTTGCGCACCTCGCGCAGCCGCTTCTGGGCCGCCGCACGGTCGGCATATTCGCCGACGCAGTATTTATAGGGGAAACGGCCCTCGGAGGCATACTCCTTCACCTTGCCGCGGTACGAACGGAACTGCGGCGAGGAGAGCGGCACCGCCTTCGAACTGGCCATCACCTGCACGGCATAACGCAACGGCTGCTCCGCGGCCGGAGCCTTCGCTCCCTGTCCCGCCGCCGGAGCCTGCTTTTCTCCGGCAGCCGTCCCGGACGGGACGGGACGGGACGTATCCTTGGCCGTTTCCTTGGCCGGAGCGGGAGCCGGACGGGGCTTTTCCCGGGCCGTATCTTCGGCCGGGACGGCAGGCTCCGCAGGCACGGCCCCGCCTTCCGACTTGCGGATCTTGAGCACATAGTCCGAATAGTCGCGCACGGCCTGGTAGATGTTGCGGGCGATCTCGTTCTGTCCCTTCTCCGACTTCATGTAGGCCATCTCCTGCGGATTGGTCATGAAGCCGATCTCGGTCAGCACACCCGGCATGTCGGTGGCATAGAGCACCCGCAGCAGCTGGGGCTTCACCCCGCGCGAGTGACGGCCGCTGGAGATGTAGTTGTTCTGTACGAAGCGGGCCAGCGCCATGCTGTACTCGCCGTAGGTGAACTGCAGGTTCTGGATGTAGGCCCGGACGATCGCCGCGGTCCGCTCGTCCGACATGTCGATCAGGTCCTCGCGGTTGCTCTCGTAGAGTGCATTCTCGTTGTAGCGCTGCTCCTTGGGGCTCTCGCCCATGATGAGCGTCTCGACCCCGCGGGCTGCCGTGGCACGGGCGGCATTGACGTGGATCGAGATGAAGAGGTCGCCCCCGGCGCCGTTGGCGATGTCGGCACGCGCCTGCAGATCGTCGGCCAGGGTCTTGCCCAGTTCCTTGTCGGTCTTGCGCGTGTAGACCACCTTCACACCCGGCATCCCCTGTTCGATCAGGCGGCCGACCTTGAGAGCCACCTTCAGCGTCAGGTCCTTCTCGTAGACCCCGCCGTAATGCGCCCCGGGAAACTTGCCGCCGTGGCCGGCGTCAATCACCACGACCTCGACCCCGTGTGCAATATTCGCGCTGCGGACTACGTTTGTCAGAAGCGTAGCCGCCGCCAGTACGAGGAGGAAGAGGAACCGTGTGCGCATATTTAGTGGTATCAAGTGCAGGCTATCTGTAAATTTTTACCTATCTTTGTCGCGCCTTGCACGCCGCATGGAGCCGAATAAGCCCCTGGGGCGGGCGTTTTTGCCGACTTGTCGGCAAAGGTACGGAAATTTTTGGAATTTTGAACAGCGTAAGGGTAAAATATCTCTTGTCGGCGACGGTGCTTCTGCTCTTCGTCCAGGCGTTGCTGGGCTCCACCGCCCCGGCTGCGGCATACCGCACGGCTCCGGCAGACACGCTTTCCGCACACCTTCCCGACACGCTGCAGCCCGCAACGGCCGACCAACCCGATGCCCCCGCACCGCTCGACCTGAAGCCCGAACCCCTCTCGCGCCGCGAACGCCGCGAACGGGCCCGCGCCGCCCGGGAACAGGAGCGCCGCAACCGCGAATTCAACAACCTGACGCAGGAGGAGCGCGACTCGGTCTTCTCCTCGCAGGTCGATTCGCTGGTGGCCCAAAAGGCCGACTCGCTGGCATCGCGCTCCGACTCCGACACGACCCGCAACCCGCGTGCCGCACGTCCGTTCCTCGACGACCAGCTCTCGGGCAAGAACACCGACTCACTGGTCTACGACGTGCGCAACAAGCGGGTCTACGTCTACAACGAGGGAGACGTAACCTACCAGAACCGGAACCTGAAGGCCGACTACATGCAGATCGACATGGACACGAAGCTGATCTACGCCTACGGAAAGCCCGACTCGGTGGACGGCAAGTGGACGGTCACCAAACCCGAGTTCACCGAGGGAGGAACGGCCTACCAGATGGATACGATCACCTACAACCTCGACACGCAGAAGGCCAAGATCAAGGGCGTGGCCACGCAGCAGGGCGACGGATGGCTGGTGGGCGGCAGCGTGAAGAAGATGCCCGACAACACCTTCAACATCGAGCACGGCAAGTACACCACCTGCGACCAAACCGACCACCCGCACTTCTACCTGGCCATGACCAAGGCAAAGGTGATTCCCGGGAAAAAGGTGGTCACCGGACCGGCCTACCTGGTCATGGAGGACGTGCCGATCTATTTCCTCGGCATACCCGAGGGCTTCTTCCCGATCAACATGGGCCCCAAGTCGGGTCTGCTGATGCCCACCTACGGAGAGGAGACCTCCAAGGGATTCTTCCTCCGCGACCTGGGCTACTACATCACGCTGGGCGAATATGCCGACCTGGCGCTCCGCGGCGGATTCTACACGCTCGGCTCGTGGGAGGCCTCGGCCGCCTCGCGCTACATCAAGCGATACAAGTACAGCGGCAGCTTCAACGTGGAGTTCTCGAGCGTAAAGACCGGCGAAAAGGGCGAACCCGACTACATCAAGCAGAACAACTTCCGCGTGCAGTGGACCCACTCGCAGGATGCCAAGGCCAATCCCGGATCGACCTTCTCGGCCTCGGTGAACTTCGCCACCAGCGGCTACAACCGCTACTCGGCCACCAACATCAACGACATCCTTTCGACGCAGACCAACTCGTCGATCTCCTACTCGAAGAGCTGGAGCGGAACCCCCTTCTCGCTCTCGGCAAACATGGCCATCTCGCAGAACTCGCAGAACAAGTCGATCTCGGTGACGCTGCCCACGGTGGTCTTCAACGTCTCGCGATTCTACCCCTTCAAGCGCAAGGAGAAGACCGGCAAGGACCGCTGGTACGAGAAGATCTCGATGCAGTATACGGGCAAGATGACCAACTCGGTCACCACCACCGAGTCGGAGATCTTCTCGAAAAAGACGCTCGAGAACATGAAGAACGGCATCGAGCATTCGATCCCCGTATCGGCATCGTTCAACCTGCTCAACTACATCAACATCACGCCGTCGTTCAACTATACCGAGAAGTGGTACTTCAAGAAGCAGGAGTACGAGTGGAATCCGATCACGAACCAGACCGACACGCTGCCCTCTAACTACGGATTCTACCGCCTCTACAACTACTCCACCAGCGTCTCGGCCTCGACGACCCTCTACGGCATGTACGATTTCACGAAGAAGCGCCGCGACCGCAAGATCCAGGCCATCCGCCACACGATCACCCCGTCGGTCGGATTCTCCTACACGCCCGACTTCGCCGATCCCAGATACGGCTACTACCTCACGCGACAGACCGACTCGACGGGCCGCGTGACGACCTACTCTCCCTATGCGGTCAATGCCTACGGCGTGCCCTCGTCGGGCCGCTCGATGTCGATGACCTTCTCGCTGTCGCAGAACCTCGAGATGAAGGTGCTCTCGAAGAGGGACACATCGGGCGTCAAGAAGATCAAGCTCATCGACGAACTGCGTCTGGGCGGGTCGTACAACTTCCTGGCCGACTCGATGCGGCTCTCGACCATCTCGCTCTCGTTCCGCACGACGCTCTTCAAGAACTTCGGCATCAACCTCTCGGCCACGATCGATCCCTACCGCGTCACACCCGAGGGTGTCCGCTACGACAAGCTCTTCTTCCCGGGACGCATCACCTCGACGGGCTGGTCGTTCGGCTACACCTTCAAGTCGCGCGAGGACAAGTCGCAGCCGGCCGTAAACGACATCACGAGCCTGCCCCCGGAGTATTCGAACCCGTTCTACGACCCCTACGGCACGATGGACCCCACCCTGCGAAGGCAATACATGTCACAGGCCTACTACGACTTCTCGCTGCCGTGGAACTTCGGCTTCAACTATGCGGTGAACTATTCGGTCTCCTACGTGAACAACGGCACGACGGGATACCGCAAGAACGTCACGCAGACCGTCAGCTTCAACGGCTCGCTGAACCTCACACCCAAGACGGGCATCACCTTCCAGGGAGGTTACGACATCAAGGCCCGAAAGCTCACGACCTCGTCGGTATCGATCACGCGCGACCTCCACTGCTGGCAGATGTCCTTCTCGTGGATCCCCTTCGGCTACCACAAGAGCTGGAGCTTCAACATCGGCGTGAAGGCCGCCTCGCTCTCCGACCTGAAGTACGACAAGTCGCAGTCGATGTACGACAACATGTACTGACACGGTCTGTCCTCCATCCCGCTACCCCGCATTCCAAAAAAAATCCGGCATCGGAAAACTCCGACACCGGACAGACTGTGCTGTATCCGCCCTGTGTGCTCCGGGCGGAGCGGGATCAACGATTCAGGCCGTCGGCCACGGACTCGGGGTCGTGCCGGTATTTGAATACCAGGGCGAAGACCACTCCCACGAGCAGGGCATAGCCGGCAAAGATCAGCCACGAGGCAGACCACCCCGCAACCATCGCCTCGGCCCCCTGCTGCGAGTAGACAAAATGATTGACGACGGCCTGCGCGCCGAGCGTTCCGATCGTGGCGCCGATGCCGTTGGTCATGATCATGAAGAGCCCCTGTGCCGAGGAGCGGATCGTCGTATCGGTCTCCTTATTGACGAAGAGCGATCCCGAGATGTTGAAGAAGTCGAAGGCCACGCCGTAGACGATCATCGAGAGGATGAACATCCACACGCCGCTTCCGGGGTTGCCCAGGCCGAAGAGGCCGAAGCGGAGCACCCAGGCGAACATGGCCATGAGCATGACGTTCTTGATGCCGAAACGTTTCAGGCAGAAGGGAATGAGCAGGATGCAGAGCGTCTCGGAGATCTGCGAGAGCGAGATCAGCGCATTGGCGTGGTTGGCGCCGAACGTGGAGGCATATTCGGGGATGTCGCGGAAACTGGTGATGAAGGGATTCGCAAAGCCGTTGGTGATCTGCAGCGAGACGCCCAGCAGCATCGAGAAGATGAAGAACAGGGCCATCTTCTTCTGCCTGAAGAGCGTGAAGGCGCGCAGTCCGAGGGCCTCGACCAGGCTCTTGCGCTCGGCCGAGCGACTGACCGGACACGACGGAAGGGTCATGGCATAGAGGCCGAGCAGGAGTCCCAGCACGGCACACTGGATGAACTGCATGCAGGTGGTCTGGAAACCGGCCGCATCGCAGACGAGCATCGAGCAGATGAAGCCGACAGTGCCCCAGACACGGATCGGCGGGAAAGACTTCACGGTATCCATACCGGCCCCTTCGAGCACGCTGTAGGCCACGGAATTCGAGAGGGCGATCGTCGGCATGTAGAAGGCTACGCTGAACGAATAGAGCGTGAAGAGGATCCCGAACGAGACCTCCGGACCGGCCGAGAGGGCGTAGTAGCCCGCAGCCCCCATGAAGAGGGCGGCCGTCAGGTGGCAGATGCCGAGCAGCCGCTGTGCAGGCACCCAGCGGTCGGCCACGATTCCGATGACGGCGGGCATGAAGAGCGAGACGATGCCCTGCATGGCATAGAAGATTCCGATATGCGACGCCAGATCGACGCCCACAAGATAGGATCCCATCGAGGTCAGGTACGCTCCCCAGATTGCATACTGAAGAAAGTTCATGACCACGAGGCGGAATTTAATTCCCATAATTTACTGGTTTTAAGTAGTTTTACGTTTTCAACCCCCTTGCTCGGGGCGTCATGAAAACAAAATTACGAAATTTTTTTCTGATTTTTCTTTGCAATTGCAAAATAAAGTTCTACTTTTGCATCACCAAAACGTCATTGAGCTATGGTGTAATGGTAACACAACAGATTCTGGTCCTGTTATTCTTGGTTCGAATCCAGGTAGCTCAACAAAACCCCGCGACCGCAAGGTGGCGGGGTTTTCGTTTGCATAGACCCATCCGGCAACATCCGTCCGTACACGGACACAACGACAATGCGGGCAGTCCTCCGAAGGGGACTGCCCGCATCCGTTTTCCGG
>ERZ1504249.426-NODE-426-length-13838-cov-4.083509_pt1 | contig 13838 bp, 10 predicted proteins | sample MGYA00571884_ERZ1504249 | MGnify/ENA primary metagenome ERZ1504249 (study PRJEB39906, sample SAMEA3182069) | gut metagenome | biome: human; feature: gut; material: Stool; isolation source: human stools | place: Canada | collected 2011-11-08 ...
AGATAAGTTATGGCATTGATCAGAAAAGTACGCGGGCATGAACCCGTGATCGGAGAGAACACCTTTTTGGCCGAGACGGCCGTCGTTCTGGGCGATGTGACCATCGGCCGCGACTGCTCGATCTGGTATAACGCCGTGCTGCGCGGCGACGTGAACAAGATCGTCATCGGCGACCGGACGAACATCCAGGACGGCGTGGTGCTCCATACGATCTACGACAAGGCGAAGCACCCTTCGCAGACGATCATCGGCAACGACGTGTCGGTGGGCCACAACGCCGTGGTGCACGGAGCGCGGATCGGCGACCACTGCCTGATCGGCATGGGGGCCATCCTGCTCGACAACGCCGTCGTCCCCTCGGGCTGCATCATTGCGGCCGGGGCGCTCGTGCTCTCGAATGCGCAGCTCGAGCCCAATTCGCTCTATGCCGGAGTGCCGGCCAAGCGCATCCGCGAGGTGACGCCCGAGCAGCGGGACGAGATCGTGCTCCGCACGGCCCACGACTACATGCACTATGCGTCGTGGTTCATGGACGAAACGCTCGAGGAGTAAAAAACGAAGGCCATGCGCGCGTTGTCCCGCTATTCGGACGTGGTCCTGAACCTGCTGGTCGCCGTGGCGATCAGCCTGGTCGTGAACTTCTCCTACCTGCTGCTGGTGCTCGTCGAACAGAGCAGCGAGACCACCTCGTCGGGCGGTCCCGGGCATGAGCAGCGGGTGTGGGAGCGGCGCGACGAGGGTCGGCTTGCGGTGCATGCCGACGGGTACGGCTACCTCGTCTACGCGGGCGGCGACAGCGTCTATGTGCCGCCGCAGAACCTGCGCTGGCTGGGACTCGAAGACGGCGACCGGATCCGTGCCGACATCCGTCCGTCGCGCCGGTCGGGGGGGCATCCCGTGTTGAAGGAGGTGCGGACGCGCAATGGCGAGGAGTTCGACTACAGCCGCCTCTACAACCGTCCGTCGCAGTGGACCGAGCTGCTGCTGCAGCTGCTCTTCTACCTCTTCATGTCGTTCGTGCTGCTGACGATCCTCACCGATTCCCACCGTCGCTACTCGATGCGCCGCTACATCCGCAGCTGCCTGTGGAGCTGTGTGGCGGCCGTTGTGCTCTATTGCGTGGCGCCCGTCACGGAGTGGCATTCGGGCCGGGTCGTGCTGAACTTCATGAGCGGGCGGATGTTCGACTACATGCTGCTGCTCAAGTGTTCGTTCGCCGTGGTGGCGTCGATGCTCTACGGGCGCATCTATGTGCTCATCTCGCAGCGGCAGCTTGTCGAGGTGGAGAACGAGCGGCTCAAGAACGAGAACCTCACCACGCGCTACAACATGCTCGTCGGGCAGATCAACCCCCACTTCTTCTTCAACTCGCTCAATTCGCTGGCGATGCTTGTGCGCGAGAAGCACGACCAGAAGGCCCTGACCTACATCGATCAGCTCTCCTATACGTTCCGTTACATCATCCAGAACGGACAGAGCACGCTCATCACCCTCGGCGAGGAGCTGAAGTTCGCCGAGGCGTACAGTTACCTCTTTAAAATAAGGTATGCCGACAAGCTCTACTTCGATATCGAGGTCGATTCGGACTACCTCTGCTGGCGCCTTCCGGCCCTCTCGCTCCAGCCGTTGATCGGCAATGCCGTGAAACACAATACGATCACGCGCAGCAATCCGCTGCACGTCTCGATCCGTGTCGAAGACGGCCGCCTGGTCGTGTCGAACCCGCTGCGCCCGAAACTCGAGCCCGAACCCTCGACCGGCATCGGTCTGGAGAACCTGCGCAACCGCTGGCTGCTCATCACGGGCCGCGATATCGAAATTGACGACTCCGACGGTACATTCACCGTGCGGCTGCCGCTCGAACCCCCTGCCGCACGATGAAAGCACTCATTATCGAAGACGAGACCGCCGCGGCGCTGAACCTTGCCGCCGTACTGCGCCAGGTCGCTCCCGGCGTGGAGGTCGTGGCCACGCTTGAGAGCGTGGCCGAGAGCGTCGAGTGGCTGCGTGCGAATCCCCAGCCCGACCTGCTGTTCATGGACATCCACCTGGCCGACGGCGACTCGTTCCGCATCTTCAAGTCGGTGGAGGTCACCGCACCGGTCGTCTTCACTACGGCCTACGACCAGTATGCACTCGAGGCCTTCAAGGTGAACAGCATCGACTATCTGCTCAAGCCGATCAATGCCGACGACGTGCGGCGTGCGCTCGAGAAGCTGCGGCGGCTCACCTCCGGCGAGCGGCTCGACTACGGCTCGCGCGTGCGGACGATGGCCGCCCGGCAGTCGGAGGAGGTTTTCCTGGTGCATGTCCGCGATCGGATCATCCCCCTGCGGTGCGATGCGATCGCCTACCTCTACACGGCCAACGAAAAGGTCACGGCCTGCACCTTCGAGGGGGAGGTCTACCCGATGGACCGCACGCTGGAGGCCTATCAGTCGCAGCTCCCCGAGCACGACTTCTTCCGGGCCAACCGCCAGTTCATCGTCGCGCGCCGTGCCGTGAAGGAGATCGCCGTGTGGTTCGGCAGCCGCCTGACGCTGCACCTTGCGGTCAATACGCCCGAGCGGATCGTCATCTCGAAGGCCCGGGTTCCCGAATTCAAGGCGTGGCTGCGGGCGGTTCGCCCTGCGGAATAGGCGGTTCGCCGGGCCGAATGGCCGTTTGGCCGACCTGCCGGTCCGTATTCTGTTTTTCGGTGCTACTTTTGTATCGGAGATCCCCGAATTAGGAATGTTTCACTAAAAGACAGACAACCATGAAAAAGACGATTTTTGCAGCCGTTGCCGCATTGTGCCTGATGGCAGGAGAAGCGGTTTTCGCACAGACCGAGTCCGCGCCGGCTCCCGCAGCCGCGCCCAAAGAGCGCCCGACGCTCGAACAGATCGCACAGCGCAAGACCGACCGCATGGCTGAACGGCTCTACCTTACCGATGCCCAGAAAAAGCAGGTTTATGAGATCAACCTCCAGCAGCTGAAGGAGATGGAGGCACAGCGTGAGGCGATGCGCAAGGCCCGGGAGGCGCGTGCCGAACAGATGAAGTCGATTCTCTCGACCGAGCAGTTCGTCAAGTGGGCGCAGATGCAGCAGCGCCCGGCCCCGAAACACCATCGGATGCACGGCCCGAAGGCCGGCAAGCCGGGTTGCGGTCCCGCCTGTCCGAAGGCCGGCAAGCCGGCCCCCGAAGGCCTCTGTCCGCGTGAGGGCCGTCCCTGTCCCGAGGTATGCCCCGAAGCCGGTGAGTGCCCGAAGGCCAACGGCGAAGCGCCCCGCGGCAAGGCCCGTCGCGGTGCCGTGAAGGCGGCCCAGAATCCTGAGGAGTAGCAAAATCCGGCAGTTTTTCCGGAATACGATCCATGCGAGGGTGCCGGTCCGGGCGACTGGCACCCTTTTTTTGGCGATTCACCCCCTTCGGGGAACAAGATTGCCGCGAAACCGTTAATTTCGCGGGCGCAAGCAAACAAGCAAATACGTTAACCGAATGATGAAAAAGACACTGCTGACAGCCCTCATGGTGCTGTTTGCCGTTGCCGCCTTCGCACAGAAGGGATCCGTCACGGCAACGCTCGTGGATGCCGACACCGGCGACGAGGTGATCGGTGCGGTGCTGACGCTGACTCCCTCGGCGACACCCGACAAGAAACAGTATGCCACGTCGGCCTACAAGGGCCTCATCTCCTTTCCGTCGCTCAGCTACGGCGAATACGGGCTTTCGATCTCCTTCCTGGGATACAATACGCTCGACACGACCTTCCGCGTGTCGGCCCCGAAGGTGAACCTCGGTGTGCTGCGCCTCAAGCCGGGCGTGCAGATCGAGACCGTGGTCAAGGAGGTGAAGTCGATGCGTACCTCGCAGAAGGGTGACACGGTGAGCTACAACGCCGGGGCCTTCAAGGTGACGACCGACGCCGATGTCGAGGGGCTGCTCAAGAAGATGCCGGGCATCACCGTCACCGACGGTACGGTCGAGGCCCAGGGCGAGGAGATCAAGAAGATCTTCGTCGATGGCAAGGAGTTCTTCGGTGAGGATGTGACGACGGCCATCAAGTCGCTGCCGGCCGAGGCCGTAGACCGAGTCGAGGTCTACAACAAACTCTCGGATGCAGCCGAGTTCTCCGGTATGGACGACGGCGAGGGATACAAGGCCCTCAACATCGTGACCAAACCGGGCATGCGCCAGGGTCAGTTCGGAAAACTCTATGCCGGCTACGGTTACGACTCGGGGGCTGAGCCGCACCACAAATACATCGCCGGCGGCAACGTCAATATCTTCTCGGGCGACAGCCGCGTGTCGGTGATCGGCCTCTTTAACAACGTCAATCAGCAGAATTTCTCGTTCGAGGACATCCTCGGAGTGACGGGCAGCAGCGGCGGTCGCGGTAGCGGTGTGGGTCAGTACATGATGCGCCCCCAGAGCGGTGTGGCCAAGGTCAATGCCATCGGTCTGAACTATTCGGACACGTGGGGCAAGCGCGACCAGGTGTCGTTCCAGGGCAGCTACTTCTTCAACAGCACCAATACGACGAACCGTTCGACGGTAGACAAGTGGTACGAGGCCCCGATGGCGGTCGATACCCTTTCGACGCTCGGTTATTCCGATACGCGGAACTACAACCACCGTTTCAACGGCCGCCTCGAGTGGAAAATCTCGGACAACCAGAACCTGATGATCCGCCCGAGTTTCAGCTACCAGTCGAACGATCCGTGGAGCACGACGCAGGGCTGGCAGTACGGCGAGAGCGGTTACAGCCGCACGGACAACTACAGCAACGGCCTTTCGAGCGGCTACAACCTCCGCACGTCGGCCATCTACCGGGCCAAGCTGGGCAAGGACGGCCGGACGATTACCCTCAACGGCAACGTGAACTATTCGGACCGGACGAACGATTCGGATTCGTGGTCGAACCAGTTGGGAAGTCTGCCCGACCGTCCGGCGATCGATCCCGAGACGGGCGAATGGGATCCGACCGACTATTTCCTGCCGCGCTATCTGCGCAACCTCGCTCCGTCGAGCAGCTACAGCCTCCGCGGTGAGTTCACCTATACGGAGCCGGTGGCCAAGTATGCGCAGGTCAGCCTTCAGTATCGTGCCGCCTATGACCATCAGGAACGCGACAAGCGATCCTACGAGACGGGCAGCGACTTCTCGATCGCCGGGCTTCTGCCCGACCCGACGCTGTCGAATGCCTACGAGAGCAACTATACCACGCAGCGCGTCGGCCCGGGTTTCCGTTATTCGAAGGACCGCAACACGTTCGTAGCGAACGTCTACTACCAGCATTCGGTGCTCGACGGGCAGGTGACGCAGGGCGCTTCGGAGCAGATCCGCCACTCGTATGACGACTTCACCTACTTCATGATGGGTCAGCTGATGATCAACCGCGAGAATTCGCTGCGTCTGTTCATCACCTCTTCGACGAGCAATCCCGACGTGACGAGCCTGCAGGGTGTCTACGACCTGGCGGATGCGCAGAACATCTCGCACGGCAACCCGACGCTCAACCCCTCGTACAGCCACCGGATCAACTTCCACTACATCAATTCGAATGTCGAAAAGGGTCGTACGTTCATGTGGATGTTCTCCATGCAGAGTACGTCGGACTACATCGGCACGCACACCGTGCAGAATCCCTCGTTCACGGTCGATGGCGAGACCTACACGCCGAACTTCTATTCGACGCCGGTGAACCTCGACGGCTACCTGAGCCTGCGGACCCACCTCAGCTACGGTTTCCCGATCGGATTCTTACGCTCGAACTTCAACGTCATGGCGGGTGTGACCTATACCAAGACGCCGAGCATGTTTGGCGGTACAATCGTTCCCGATACGGGTGCCATTACGGGCGGCGAGCGCAACGATACAGAAAACATGGGCTACGACTTCCGTGCCGTGCTGGGCAGCAACATCTCGGAGAATGTCGATTTCACCCTTTCGTGGAACGGCACCTACAACGAAGCGACCAACTCGCTGAGCAGCGTGAACAGCAAAAACCGTTACTTCAACCACACGGCCAGCGGCGACCTGAAGGTCGTCTTCCCGCTGGGCTTCACGTTCACGGCGAGTGCCGCCTACACGCAGTATCTCGGCTTCACCAACGACTACAACGACGACTACCTGCTCTGCAACGCCTACATCGGCAAGAAGATTTTCCGGAACCAGCGCGGAGAGATCATGTTCGGCGTAAACGATATCTTCAACCAGAACAAGTCGTTCGTGCGGACCACGGGTTCGGGCTGGACGCAGAATGCGACCAACAGTGTGATTGGCCGGTATTTCATGGTTCAGTTTACGTTCAACCTGCGTCGGTTCGGCAAGAAGGGTTCGACCAACATCAAGGATTATGACGGAGTGGATTCGGGTTCCCGACGCCGGGGAATGATGGGGCCCGGCCCGGGAGGTCCCCCTCCGGGATTCGGTCCCCATTAATCGGGACCGAATCCGAAACAGAGCCGCCGGACAACACATGTTGTCCGGCGGCTCGTTCGTTATTTGCCCCCTTTGTCTTCGGCGCCCGCAGCCTCTTCGTTGCGGCGGCGTTGTTCGCGCCGGATGGCCTGGTGGATTCCGATGCAGGCCAGCCCTCCGTATGCGACGGTGAGGATCACCAGCCACTTGATCTCGGCAAAGACCTCCTGAAGCGAAGCACCCATGGTCTGTATGCGGATGAAACCATTCACGCCGTGGCTGCTCGGCAGCAGCTTGCCCAGGTTGTAGAGCCATTCGGGGATACCCTCGCGGGGATACGAGACACCGCTGAGCATCAGTACCGGGATCGAGGTCCAGAGCAGCAGCATGAGCGAGTTCTCGCGGTAGCGGAACAGTGTCGATACGGCGATGCCCATGGCGATGCAGGCCACAACGTAGAGTGCCGTGAAGAGCGCCACGGCAACCGGTGCGCCGTTCATCGGGAAGTGGAACATCCGGTAGTGGAGCGTAAGGATGTAGGTGCAGGTCAGGGCGTAGATCACGGCGTAGACCAGCCCGCGGCCGAGTACGATCGGCAGCGACGACATGCGCCGCCGTCCCTCGGGGCAGAGCTTGTAGTAGAGTCCGTGTTCGCGCCACGTTCCGCCGATCATGCCGATGCCGATGAGCATCGTCTGCTGGATGATGACCATGATGATGGCCGGCATGACGAATGTCCCGTAACCCAGATAGGGGTTGAACAGGTTGTGCGATTCATAGATGACCGGCTGCGTCACGGCCTGTGCCTGCGGGATGTTGGCCCCCTTGGCGATGAGCCGCTGGAACTCAACCATGGCTCCCGTCCGCCCGATGGAGGTCACCAGCTCCTGGAATACCTGGCGGTACATCAGGAAGTAGCTGGCGTCGCAGTAGATGGCCACGTTGGCCTGCTCGCCTCCGTAGAGTTTTCGGTCGTAGTCGGAGGGGATGTAGACCACGCCGTAGATCTTGCGGCCGAAGAAGAGCTCCTTGGCCTCCTCCATCGAGGTTGGCTCGTAGGCGACATAGGTGTTCGGACCGGAGTTGAAGGTCTCGATCAGCGCCCGGCTCGTCGGGGTGCGGCACTCGTCGATCACGCCGATCGGGACGTTGCGCAGCACCTGCGAGCCGTAGGCCAGCGAATAGGCCGTAGCGTAGATCAGGATCGCGAAGATCAGGATCAGCATGACGCCGCCGTCGGTGAAGATGGTCCGGAATTCGTTCCTTACGACCGAACGGAACTGGATCCAGTAGGATCCCAACTGTCGTGTCAATCGGTTCATGTCAGCTCCTCCCCCAGAATTTTTCCTCGGTGCAGACGCGCCTCAGGCGCGGCAGACACAGCAGCGGTAAGACGACGAAAAGCAGCAGCCACCCCAGGTCGGGCAGCGAGTAGACGACCGGTGCGCCGCGCAGCATCTGATCGACGAAGATGTCGGTGTAGAACGTGAACGGGAAGATGCGGCTCACCCACTGCATGGGCTCCCACATGGCCATGATCGGGAACGTGAGGCCCGAGAAGGTGAAGGCAAGCACCGAGTAGCCTCCGCCGATCGAGAGCGAGAGGCGCAGGTTGGCCAGGAGCGAGACGATCAGCGTGGCGATCGACTGGTAGCTGAGGATGAAGAGCAGCGTGCCGGTCAGGATGACGGCCAGGCTGCCGTTGAGCGGCGTCCCGACGATCTTGAAGATGATGACCAGCATCACCAGCGAGACAAGGAACAGCACCGTCGTGATCGGGGCGAGTTTCCCGACGAGGGCCGCCGCGGGCGAATCCCCCGCCGTGCGGAGCCACTCGCGCGCCGTGCCGTTCTTGAGCTCGGTGCCGATCGCGAAGACCGTGATCATCACCGTGAAGATCATGAGCATCATCGGCAGAAAACTCGGCGAGAGATAGTACCCGTAGTTGATGTGGGGGTTGAACAGCACGTGGCGGTCGAAGCGGACGGGCATCAGTTGCGCCATGGCCTGCCGTTCGGTGAGCCCCTGTTTCATGAGGATCTGCAACTGCACCCCGGCGGTGAAGGTCGTCACGGCGGTCTGGATGTCCTTCGAGAGCAGTCCGTTCACCGTGATGTTCGTGCCCGAGACATAGTTTTCGATGTGGGCCTGGCTGTTGCTCAGGATCTGCTTCTCGAAGAAGGCCGGGATCTGGACGACGGCCATCACCTTGCCTTCGCGGATGAGCCGTTCGCCCTCCTCCATCGACTGCACGCCGTAGGAGATGAGCGCCGTCGGCGTGTCGTCGATCATCTGCACTACCTTGCGCGAGAGCGTCGTGTTGTCCTCGTCGAGCACGGCGATCGGGACGTTGCGGATCGCACCCTGGTTGAAAAGCAGGGCGAAGAACGCAAACGAGACGACGGGCAGCAGGATCGTCAGCACGAAGTACATCGGCTGGCGTTTGGCCCGGCCCAACTCCCGCTGTGCGGCGGCGCAGCTGTTTTGCAGAAACCTCGGCATCGCTATCTGGCGATTTTATCCCAGTCCACGAGGACGCTCATGCCCGGGCGCAGGTTCTCCACCGGGGCGGTCGGCCGGGCCTTGACGGCAAACGTACGGATGTCGAACCCTCCCTGCGTGCGGGTTGCGGCCCATGTGGCGAAGTCGGCCTGCGGGGCGATGTAGGTCACCTCGAACTCCACGTCGCGGTCGAGGGCGGGTACGAATCCCGTCATCCGCGTACCGATGGTCATGCCCGGGAGCAGGGTCTCCTTGATGTTGAAGGTCACCCACATGTCCGACATGTCGAGGATTGCCACCACGGGGTATCCGCTGCCGACCAGCTCGCCCTCTTCGGCGATGATCGTCGAGACCTCGCCCGTGACGGGCGAATAGACCGAGGCATCGACCAGATACGACTGCACCTCGCTCACGGCTCCTTCGGCCTGGCGGACCCGGGCCGCTGCGGCCTCCTTGTCCTCCTTGCGGGCGCCGTCCACGGCCATGTCGTACTGTGCCTTGGCTGCCAGCGCCGTGGCCTCCATGGCCTTGTAGTTGGCTTCGGCCTCATCGAACTTTTGGGCCGGGACCACCCCTTCGTTATAGAGGTTCTGCACGCGCTCGTAGGTCTTGCGGGCCAGTTCGAGCCCGGCCTGGGCCTTCTCCCACATGTTCAGCGCGGCCTCGATCTGCTGGATCCGCGCGCCGGCCACGGCTGCGGCGTCCAGTGCGGCCGCCGCGCTCTTCACGGCCTCGGCCTGTTCGAGTTTGGCGTCCAGCTCGGGCGTCGAGATCATGTAGAGCAGCTCTCCTTTCTCTACGCGCTGCCCCTCCTCGACCTTCATCTCGTCGATGCGTCCGGGGACCTTCGACGAGGCCTTGTAGGTGGTGCACTCGACGGTGCCCTGAATCAGCATCGGGGTCCGTTTGTTGAGGTACCAGCTGATCAGCACGACCGAGAGGACGATGACCGCCGCGGCCGCCAAAATACCGATGATGTTGTTTCGTTTCATATCGCTTGCTTGTTATTTTTCGTCAAAGAGGATGACCCGTGCGTCCGACCGCCGGGAATATGCCGGGAACTCGTCGCTGATGCCCGCGGCCTCGAGCAGCTGTGCCAGCACGAGGTCGAAGTTGTAGGCGGCCTGAAGCCGTTCGGTCCGCACGCCGGCGAGGTTCAGCTCCGCGTCGATCAGGTCCGACGAGGAGCTCATCCCCTCGCGGAAGGCGGCCTCCTTCATGCGCAGGTACTCCTCGGCGAACGAGAGCGAGGCGTCGATCGACGTGATCTGGTTGCGGTAGTTGATCATCTGGTTGTAGAGCTTCTCGACCAGTACCGAGATGTCCTGCGAGGCCTTGTTCTGCAGTTCGCCGACGCGGCGCACGGTCTGCCGGGCAGCCGAGTACTGGTATTCGCGGTTCAATCCGTCGAAGAGCTTGATGTTCACCCCGACGCCCACGGCCCAGCGCGGTACGAATCCGGCAACCTGGTAGTTGTAGAACGAGCCACCGCCCATGGCCACCACCTGCGGCAGGAAGGCTGACCGTTGCGCGCGGACGTTCTCCTCGGCGAGCTGCCGCTTGAGCGACACCTGCGAGAGCAGCGGGTTGCGCATCTCGGCCAACTCCTTGTAGTAGGCCAGCTCCTCGATCTGCCCGATGACGAACATCGCCGTGACGGGCTGCCAGTCGTTCTCGCGTCCGAGCGTGTTCGACAGTGCGCTGGAGATGGTCTCGACCTGCAGCTGGGCGTTGTGCAGCTCACGCTCGGCCTCGGCCATCTTGAATTCGACGTAGAGGCGTTCGCTCTGGGCGATCATGCCGTTTTTCTCGAGGGCCCGGGCATCCTCGAGGTGGCGGCGCACGCCGTCCACCACCTGCTGCCGCACGGCTACGACCTGTTGGGCCAGCGCGAGTCCGAAATAGCGCTCCACAAGCTCCGAAATCAGCGCATTGCGTGTCTGGTTGCCCTGCTCGGTGGCCGTGCGCTCATTGAGACGTGCGGCCCGGTTCGCGGCGTTGATCTTGCCGCCCATCCAGATCGGCACGGTCACCTCGCCGCCCACGAACCCGAAGCTCTGGTCCTGCAGCGTGAGGAACCAGTCGGCGTTCATCATCGGGTTGAGCAGCCCCTGGATTGTCGGGATGAGCGTGGGGTCGATCAGCCCGCTGCCGAGTATCTTTCCCGTGAGGTCCTTGGCCGGGCCTTTCAGGTTGTTGAAGTCGAATCCGATGTCCTTGGCCATGTAGGCGTAAGCTCCCGTGAGGTTGATCTGCGGCATGCGCAGTCCGATCGCGGCGCGGCGCTGCTGCTGTGCCGCCCGCTCCTCGTAGGCCGCCGCCTTCATGGCGGGGTTGTCCGTGAGGGTCACGGCGATCGCCTCTTCGAGCGACAGGGCCTGTCCAGGCTCCTGTGCCGGGAGGGGGAGCGCCGCGGTCATCGCTGTCGCCAGGCAGGCGATCCTGAGAATGTTTTTCATAGCGATCATTGCGTTTGTGGGACAAATATATGGGATTTATCCGGAACTCTTCGGCAAATAGGTACTTTAGGCCATTATTGAACCCTTTTGTGGGTAATTTCTGCCCTTTCCCAGCCTGTGAGGTGGGCGTTTGCTGCCCGCACGCCCTCGGCCAGCTCGGGATATACCCTTACGTCGAGGCCTCCTTCGCGGAGTGTCAGCGCCCCGCGGCAGCAGACGAAACAGTCGGGTTCGTAGAGGGCGAAGACGGCGCGCGCGAATCCGTGTCGGAGCAGCAGCTGCGTGCAGCTCTCGGGTTCGCTCGCGCGTTTCGAGCAGGGCTCCATCGACGAGAACATCGAGGCGCCCCGCAGGGCGGCTCCGGCATCGACGGCCTTGCGGATGGCCTCCTGCTCGGCGTGGTGCGTGGCGGAGGTCTCGTGCGTATAGCCCGTGAAGGAGCGCCCGTCGGCCGTGACGACCACGGCCCCGACGCAGTAGCAGCTCGGACTGGGTGTACAACGCCTGCCCGCTTCTACGGCCTGTCCGAGCCACCGGAGGTCTTCGGCCGTCGTGTCCGGATGGATCGTGCAGTGGGTCACCTCCATGCCGCCGAGCCTCTCGCGGCGGCATTCGGCCCCGGCCGGCACATCGAAACGGAACGGAGTGCGGCCCCGGCCAGTCCCGAGCCGCAGTTCGGGATTGACCGCCAGGCGTACCTCGTCGGCCATCCCTTCGCGGAGGAACATCGAGAGGATCTGTGCGCCGCCCTCGACGAGCAGGTGGCGGATGCCGCGTTTCTCGAGGGCGGTGACGACCTGTGCTGCCGTATGTGAACCTTCGGTTTGGATAACTTCCGCAACGGATTTCAAATCAAGGCATTCCACTTCAGAGAATACATATCTGTCGGCGTCGCCTTCGCTGAAGAAGCGCAGCGCCGGGTCGAGTTTCCCGGAGCGTGTCACCACGACCTTGGCGATGTCGGGGCGCAGGCCGGTGGCCCGACGGCGTTCGCGCACGGCCTCGTCGCGCAGCAGGAGCGCCGGGTTGTCGCGCCGCAGGGTCTCGGCCCCCACAAGGATTGCGTCGCACTGCCCTCGCAGGCGCAGCACCGCCGCCCAGTCTTCGGGCGTCGAGATCATGAGCCGCTCGGGCCCGTTGTCGTCCAGATAGCCGTCGGCCGTTGCCGCGGCGGAGAGTGTCACTCGCATTGTTTCAGCGTTAAGAGGGTTATTTCGGGACGTGCACCCAACCGCATCGGATAACCTACATATCCCGTGCCGTCGTTGATGTAGAGCGTCCGTCCGTCGTCGTTGTCGTAGCGTCCGCTCCAGTGCTCGTAGAGCCAGGATGCCGGGGACCACCCGCGGCCCGAGAAGCGGATCTTCAGCTGCATCGCGTGGACGTGTCCCGAGAGGGTCAGGTCGCCGTATCCGGCTGCCGTGATCTGTTCCCAGAGCTGGGGAACGTGTGCCAGCGTGATGTTGAATGTCTCGCGGGGTACGCCCCCGTAGGCCTTGTCCATCCCCGTGGCGGGGAGGTGGCGGTTGTGGCGGAGCCACCGCAGGGCGGGGTCGAACGAGAGTCCTGTCAGCGAGATGCTGTCGCCGCCACGGCGGATGTAACATGTCCGGTTGTCGAGAACGTGCCACCCCATCGCCTCTTGCCGGTCGATGAGGCTGCGGAGGTTGTCGGCGATGGTGTGGTGCAGCGAGTCCTTGATGTAGGTTCCCACGTCGTGGTTGCCCGTGACCGAGTAGACCGGGGCCTCGATGCGTTGGAGCAGCCGGGCCATCCGTTCGTCGAGCTCTGCGGCGCGGATGTTCACCAGGTCGCCCGTGAAGAGCACCAGATCGGGCCGCAGGGCGTTGATGCGGTCGGCAAGGCGTCCCAGCTCGCGCTCGGGGGAGACGATCGTCCCCAGGTGGAGGTCCGAGATCTGTACGAGGCGCATGCCGTCGAATGCCGCGGGAAGGCGTTCCGAGCAGATCTCCACCCGGCTGACGCGCAGCGACGTGCGGCCCAGCGTAGCTCCCCAGAGCAGTGTGACGGCGATCAGTGCGGCCGCGATGTTGCCCGCACGGCGCCATCCGATGAGGCGGAACGGGTAACGGGCCAGGCGCGGCAGGACGGTGAACAGCCACGCCCAGAGGAGCCACATCGACGCCTGTACGACCGCCGTGGTGTTGTCGCGGCTCAGCGTGCCGATAAGGATCGCCGCCAGGGGCAGCAGGTCGGTGACGACGGCCCATACGATGCGGCCGGCCGGAATGGGCCGCCGCCGGCGGAACCGGTGGAAATGGTACCAGTCGGCCGCCATGGTCGCGGCCATAAGAATAAATATAGGTATTGCGAGAAACATCTGTTGTTCGGGGACGAGGTCTTGTATGATGCAAAGATAAGAAAATTCGCGAATCCCCCTCCTCTTTTTTTGGCATACGACTTGCGAAAGTACGGGTGAATGCAAAAACATACAGATGATGAAAATGAT
>ERZ1504249.448-NODE-448-length-13138-cov-3.472598_pt1 | contig 13138 bp, 8 predicted proteins | sample MGYA00571884_ERZ1504249 | MGnify/ENA primary metagenome ERZ1504249 (study PRJEB39906, sample SAMEA3182069) | gut metagenome | biome: human; feature: gut; material: Stool; isolation source: human stools | place: Canada | collected 2011-11-08 ...
CGGCACGCACGATCGAGAGCCCGATCGCCGCGAAGGTCACGGCCGAGCCCCGCTCGCGGAAGAAGCAGACCATGGCGAGCGCTACGGCCAGCGGGTACATGAAGTGGATGATCGAGGCCACGCCGCTGGCGATCATCTGGTAGGCGACGACGAGGCTCAACGACGTCACGGCCCGGAAGATGCTCAATACGAAGACCGTGCGGAGCTCCTTCCGTCCGAGTCGGAAGTTGCAGCCGGTTGCAAGCCCCCAGCCTCCCAGGCAGAGCGACGCGACGCCCCAGCGGTAGGACAGCACCTCGAACGACGAGTAGCCCATGCCGATGAGCAGCAGGGTGAAGAGCGGCGCGAGGCCGAATGTCGCGGAGGAGACGATCGCCCACGCGGTTCCTTGGATGCGTTCCATGCGGTTTCGTTTTTTTTTCGTTTGGGCAAAGATACGAAAAAAAGAGAAGCGGCGACGGGATTCCGTCACCGCTTCCGGATTTGTTGCCGCCGGATCAGAAGCGCTTCGTGTAGCTGTGGCAATAGGGCTGTGTCCCCTTGCGGTCGTAGTAGTCTTGATGGTATCCTTCGGCGGGCCAGAAGGTCGTGGCGGGCGTCACGCGTGTCACCACGTCATAGCCCCTGGAGCGGAGGGTGTCGATCAGCCGCAGGGCGATGTCGCGCTGTGCGGGGGTCGTGTAGAAGATCTCCGAGCGGTACTGGTCGCCGATGTCGGGACCCTGCCCGTCGGCCTGCGTCGGGTCGTGGATCTCGAAGAAGAGCCGTGCGAGCTCCTCGTAGCCGATCCGGCTCGGGTCGAAGCGCACGCGTACCGCCTCGGCATGTCCCGTGGTGTGGCTGCGCACCTCCTCGTAGGTCGGATGGTCCTTGTGGCCGCCGATGTAGCCCGATTCGACGTCGAGCACTCCGGGACGCTTCGAGAGCATGTACTCCACGCCCCAGAAGCACCCTCCGGCGAAGATCGCCGTCTCCTCGGCCGGAGCCGGCGAGGCCGCCTCCTTCTTTTCGGGAAGGAACTCCAGCGAGACGGAGTTCACGCAGTGGCGCGTGTTCTTGGGCGTGAAACCCTCGTTCAGGAAGACGTGGCCCAGGTGGGCGCCGCAGCGGGCGCAGGTGATCTCCGTACGCACGCCGTCGGCATCGGGGGTGCGGCGCACGGCCCCGGGGATCTCGTCGTCGAAGCTCGGCCAGCCGCATCCCGCGTCGAACTTGTCGGCCGAGCGGTAGAGCGGCGCGCCGCACTTGCGGCAGATGTAGGTGCCCGCCTCGCGGTGGTTGTAGTACTTTCCGGAGAAGGGGGCTTCGGTTCCCTTCTGTTCGATGACCCATTTCTCTTCGGGTGTCAGCGGTTTCATGGTCTGTGCGTTCAATGGGGTTCCCGCGCAACAGCAGAGGAGCGCCAGGAACAGGTACAACTTGTTTGTCATCTTGTCTTCCGGTCCTCAAAAATCAGGCCGGGACCGCACCGCCACACGCTTCGCCCCGCAGGAAGACCCGATCGATGAGCGGTGTCTGGTAGGCGTAGGAGAAGAACTCGACCGACGGCATCGGCCTGGTCAGGAAGAAGTTGGCCGTCTTGCCCGGGGTGATGCTTCCGAAACGGTCGCTCAGCCCCATGGCACAGGCGCCGTTGAGCGTAGCGGCATGGATCGCCTCGGCCGGGGTCATACGCATGCGGATCGAGGCCAGCGCCACGACCATGCGCATGTTGCCCGAGGGCGACGAGCCGGGGTTGTAGTCCGAAGCGAGGGCCACGCCCAGCCCCGCGCGGATCATTTCGCGGGCGGGCGGATAGCTCATCCCGAGGAAGAAGGCGGCACCGGGCAGCAGCGTCGGCATGGTCTCCGAGCCGCGGAGCGCCTCGATCTCCTCGGCGCCGCTCCGCTCAAGGTGGTCCACTGACAGCGCGCCGCAGCGCACACCGGCCTGCACACCGCCCGAGACGGCCAGTTCGTTGGCATGGATCTTGCCCCGCAGTCCGTAGCGCCGGCCTTCGGCAAGCATCCGCTCGGTCTCCTCCACGGTGAAGAAGCCCGCATCGCAGAAGACATCGATGAAGTCGGCCAGCCCCTCGCGGGCCACGGCCGGCAGCATCTCGCGGCAGATCAGATCGACATATTCGCCCTGCCGGCCCCGGTAGGCCCGCGCCACGGCGTGGGCCCCGAGGAAGGTGGCCCGCACCTCGAGGGGCGACGTCTCGCGGATGCGCCGGATGACGCGCAGCATCTTCAGCTCGTCTTCGGTCGAGAGACCGTAGCCCGACTTGATCTCCACGCAGCCCGTACCCATGGCGATGATCTCGCGGATGCGCTCCATCGCCTGCCGGTAGAGCTCCTCCTCGGAGGTTTCGTGCAGCCGGTCGGCGGAGTTCAGGATGCCGCCTCCGCGGCGTGCGATCTCCTCATACGAAAGGCCGTTGATCTTGTCCAGAAACTCCTGCTCGCGGCTCCCGGCGTAGACCAGGTGGGTGTGCGAGTCGCAGAACGACGGGAAGAGCATCCCGCCCGCGGCATCGACGATGCGGTCGGCATCCGTCTCGCCGAGATCCGACATGCGGCCGAACGCCGCAATGCGCTCTCCGTCGGTCAGCAGCCAGGCATCCTCGAGCGTGTCGAGGCGGTCCATCTCCGCACCGCAGCGGCGCAGGCGGCCCTCCGTCTCGATACCGACGATCCGTCCGATGTTTTTGACCAGCAGTTTCATCGCTCGCGCAGGAATTCCACCGACGCAGCGATGTGCGGATACATCACCTCGTCGTTGTCGATGAAGGGAACCTCTTTGCGATAGTCGGCCACCAGCTGCTCCAACTCGGGCGACGTGCGGGCCGGGCGGCGGAACTCGAGGGCCTGGGCGGCGTTGAAGAGCTCGATGGCCAGCACCCGCTCGGTGTTGAGCACCACGCGGCGCAGTTTCGTCGCGGCGTTCGAACCCATGCTCACGTGGTCCTCCTGTCCCTGCGACGAGGGGATCGAATCGACAGAGGCGGGCATGCAGAGCCCCTTTGACTGGCTGACGATCGACGCTGCTGTATATTGCGGGATCATGAAGCCGCTGTTCAGCCCCGGATTGGCCACGAGGAACTTCGGCAGTTCGCGGGCCCCCGAGATCAGCTTGTAGATGCGCCGCTCGGAGATGTTGCCCAGCTCGGCCACGGCGATGGCCAGGAAGTCCATCGCCAAGGCGATCGGCTGCCCGTGGAAGTTGCCCGCCGAGACGACCATATCCTCCTCGGGGAAGACCGTCGGGTTGTCCGTCGGGGAGTTGATCTCGGTCTCGAGCACCTGACCGACATAGTCGATGGTGTCCTTCGTGGCACCGTGGACCTGCGGGATGCAGCGGAACGAATAGGGATCCTGCACGTGCTGCTTCGGCCGGGCGATCAGCTCGCTGCCCTCGAGCAGGCGGCGGAAGGCGCGGGCCGTCGTGAGCTGCCCCTTGTGGGCGCGGATCAGGTGCACCTGATCGCAGAAGGGCTCGATGCGTCCGTCGAAGGCGTCGAGCGACAGGGCCCCGATGCGGTCGGCCCACTCGCTCAGCCGTTGTGCGGCGATGAGCGACCAGACGCCGTAGGCGCTCATGAACTGCGTGCCGTTGAGCAGCGCCAGACCCTCCTTCGACTGGAGTTCGAGGGGTTCCCAGCCCAGTTCGCGGAGCAGGTCGGCTGCGGGGCGCACTACCCCGCCGACCTCGACCTCGCCCAGTCCCAGCAGCGGCAGGCTCATGTGGGCCAGCGGCGCCAGGTCTCCCGATGCGCCGAGCGATCCCTGCTGGTAGATGACCGGCAGGATGTCGCGGTTGAAGAACTCGACGAGCCGCTCGACGGTCCGAAGCTGTACGCCCGAGTAACCGTAGGAGAGCGACTGGATCTTGAGCAGCAGGATGAGCCGCACGATCTCCGACGGCACGCGCTCGCCGGTGCCGCAGGCGTGCGACATGACGAGGTTACGCTGCAGCCGGGAGAGTTCGTCGCGGTCGACTGAGATGTCGCACAGCGAGCCGAAGCCCGTCGTGATGCCGTAGATCGGCCGCTCGGGGTGCTCCATCTTGCGGTCGAGGTATTCGCGGCAGCGGACGATCCGCTGCCGGGCGTCGTTGCTCAAAGCCAGCGGAAGGCGGCGTTCGAGGATTTCGCGCACGCGGGCGATGGTCAGGCGCTCCGCGGATATCAGATGATGTTCCATATCGGGTAGCAGTTGTTATTCGTTATCGTTCAATGCATTGCGGATGATGTCGTCGTCGGCGGAGTTGGGCAGCGTAACCTCCAGTCCGGGGGTGCGCTCCATCTCGCGGCGGATGGCCGCCACGGCCCCTTCGTTGCGGGCCCAGCTGCGGCGGGCGATGCCGTTGTTCACGTCCCAGAACAGCATCTCGCGGATGCGACGGTCGGCATCCTTCGAGCCGTCGATCACCATGCCGAAGCCGCCGTTGATCACCTCGCCCCAGCCGACGCCGCCGCCGTTGTGGATCGAGACCCACGTCGCGCCGCGGAAGGCGTCGCCGATGACGTTCTGCACGGCCATGTCGGCCGTCAAGTTCGAGCCGTCGTAGATGTTCGAGGTTTCGCGGTAGGGCGAGTCGGTGCCCGAGACGTCGTGGTGGTCGCGGCCCAGCACGACGGGTGCCGAGATGCGGCCGTCGGCGATTGCCCGGTTGAAGGCCTGCGCGATCTTCGTGCGGCCCTCGCTGTCGGCATAGAGGATGCGCGCCTGCGAACCGACGACCAGGTGATTGCGGCCCGCCTCGCGGATCCAGTGGATGTTGTCGTCGAGCTGACCGGCGATGTCGGCGGGCGCCATGCGGCGGATCTCCTCCAGCACCTCGGCTGCCAGCCGGTCGGTCGTCTCCAGATCTTCGGGTTTCCCCGAGGTGCAGACCCAGCGGAACGGCCCGAATCCGTAGTCGAAGAACATCGGTCCCATGATGTCCTGCACGTAGGAGGGATAGCGGAAGCGTCCGCCCTCGCCCATCACGGCGGCCCCGGCACGCGAGGCCTCGAGCAGGAAGGCGTTGCCGTAGTCGAAGAAGTACATGCCGCGCGAGGTGAGCTTGTTGATGGCATCGACCTGACGGCGAAGCGATTCCTGCACGCACTCACGGAAGCGCGTCGGCTCCTCGGCCATCATCTTGTTCGAGGCTTCGTAGCTCAGTCCGACGGGATAGTAGCCTCCGGCCCAGGGGTTGTGCAGCGAGGTCTGGTCGGAACCCAGATCTACGGGGATCTCCTCGGCGGCGAGGCGCTCCCAGAGGTCCACGATGTTGCCCACATAGGCCAGAGACACGATCTCTTTTGCGCTGACAGCCTTGCGGATACGCTCGATCAGCTCATCCAATGATTCATGCAGTTCATCAACCCATCCCTGCTCGTAGCGCTTCCGGGCTGCCTTGGGGTTGATCTCGGCGATGACCGAGACCACACCCGAGATGTTGCCCGCCTTGGGCTGGGCGCCCGACATGCCGCCGAGGCCCGACGAGACGAAGAGCATGCCGCGGGTGTCGCGGCGGTCGGCCGTGAAACGCTTGCGTGCGGCGTTCATCACCGTGATCGTCGTGCCGTGCACGATGCCCTGCGGGCCGATGTACATGTAGGAGCCGGCGGTCATCTGTCCGTACTGCGAGACGCCGAGGGCGTTCATCCGCTCCCAGTCGTCGGGCTTCGAGTAGTTGGGAATCACCATGCCGTTGGTGACCACGACGCGCGGGGCGTCGGGATGCGACGGGAAGAGACCCAGCGGATGGCCCGAGTACATGACCAGCGTCTGGCGGTCGGTCATCTCCGAGAGGTACTTCATCGTCAGGCGGTACTGTGCCCAGTTCTGGAATACGGCCCCGTTGCCGCCGTAGGTGATCAGTTCGTGGGGATGCTGCGCCACGGCCTTGTCCAGGTTGTTCTGGATCATCATCATGATGGCCGCCGCCTGCCGGCAGCGGGCCGGGTATTCGTCGATCGGGCGGGCATACATCTCGTAGTCGGGGCGCAGGCGGTACATGTAGATGCGTCCGTACTTGCGCAGCTCGGCGGCAAACTCGCGGGCCAGCACCGCATGGTGCTTGGCCGGGAAGTAGCGCAGGGCGTTGCGCAGGGCCAGCTCCTTCTCGGCGGGCGTGAGGATATCCTTGCGCTTGGGTGCGTGGTTGATCTGTTTGTCATAGGGTTTCGCGGCGGGCAGCCGGTCGGGAATGCCTGCGCGGATGTCGGCTTGGAATTCGGCGAGTGTCATGGTCGGCTATTTTATCTTTTCTTCTACGATGGCCAGCACCTCCGTCTCCAGACGGACGGCGTCGGCTGCAATGGATTCGGCCTCGGCGACCAGCGCCCCGGCCCGCTCGCGGTCCTTCAGCCCCGCGGCATTGATCTTCACGTTCAGGCAGGCCCCGAGTACGGCGCTGCGGGCCGCGAGGGCCCCTACTCCGGCATCCGAGACCGAATTGGGATTGCCCGTCTCGGCCATCGCGCGTACCAGCGGGAAGACCCGCACGGCGGCCTTCATCGTCCGCAGGGGAACCTCCGTGGCGTAGAGCGTGGCCTCCTGCAGGGCCGCACTGCGGGCGGCCTTCTCCTCGTCGGTCGATTTGGGCATGGCGAAGACGGCCATGATCCGGTTGAAGGCCTCCGTATCCTCGTCCACCAGGTGCAGCAGTTCGGCGAGCAGCGCCTGGCCGCGGTCGGCCCAGTCGGAGAACTCCTCCCAGCGGTCGTCCCAGCCGGCCTTGTGCGACGAGAGGTTGGCGACCATCGTTCCGAGGGCGGCGCCGAGCGCTCCCATGTAGGCCGAGATCGAACCGCCGCCCGGAGCGGGCGATTCGCTCGCGGTCTCGGCGGCAAATCCCTTGCACGTGAGGTCGATCAGCCGCTTCTTCTGATCCTCCGCCTCAAGCAGGTATTCGATCACCTTCTCCTTCGGGTCGAAGGGCTTCAGGTCGTCGAGCCCCATCGATTTCACGGCCAGGCGGATGATCTCCTCCTCGGCGATACCCGTCGAGCGGTGCTGCTTGCGCAGGAAGTAGCGGCCCGCCTCGAGCAGCGCCCGCTTGGGAACGAGCCCCACGATCTCGGTGCCGGTGACGCGGACGCCGCGGGCATCGGCCTTGCGGCACACCTCGTCGAAGGCCACGTGCAGCGGCGTGACCGAGATGTCGGTGATGTTCATCGAGACCTGGGCGATGCCGTACTCCTCGATGTACCAGCCGATGGCCTTCGTGGCCTTGAGCGTTCCGGGACGCATCACCGGGTTGCCTTCGGCGTCCTTGACGATCTTTCCGGTGATCGGGTTACCCTCGCGGACCGGCCGCCCCTTCTCGCGCACGTCGAAGGCGATGGCGTTGGCGCGGCGCGTGGAGGTGGTATTGAGGTTGAAATTCACGGCGATCAGGAAGTCGCGCGCACCGACGGTCGTGGCGCCCGTGCGGGCCACCCCTTCATCGAAGGGACGGGCCCCGAAATCGGGAGCCGTGTCGGTATGGGCGAGCTTCTCGGGCAGCGCCTCGTACTCGCCGGCCCGGCAGACGGCCAGGTTGCGCCGCTCGGGACGCAGGGCCGAGGCCTCGTAGCAGTAGGTCGGGATGCGCAGTTCGTCGGCGATGCGGCGGGCCAGCGTGCGGGCCAGCTCGGCGCACTCCTCGAGCGTGATGCCCGAGATGGGGATCAGCGGGAGAACGTCGGTGGCACCCATGCGCGGGTGTGCCCCCTTGTGGTGGCGCATGTCGATCAGTTCGGCGGCGCGCCGGACTCCGGCGAAGGCCGCCTCGACGACCGCTTCGGGTGAGCCGACGAAGGTGACGACCGTGCGGTTGGTCGCTTCGCCCGGATCCACATCCAGCAGCTTCACGCCGCCGGACTGTACGATGGCCGCCGTGATCGCGTCGATCACGGCCTTGTCGCGTCCCTCGCTGAAGTTGGGAACGCATTCGACGATTCGTTTCTCCATATCGTGTGCGTTTAGAAATTCTTTGCTTCAAATATACCGTTTTTTCGTGACAAAAACTACGATCAGTAAGAGAAAAACGCGCAGGACGAAAAAAACAGAAAGTTCCGGAGGGTCGAAACGAAAGGTCCGGACCCCGCGGCGCGGGATCCGGACCCGAAGGGTTGCAGCCGGAAAAGGGAGGAATCGGGAGGCGTCAGCGCCCGAAGGTCAGCGTGACGCCCGCGATGCACCAGAAGCCGGGCAGCGGAATGCCGCCCATGTCGCAGTAGCGCGAGTCGGTGATGTTCGTCGCATCGACGTAGAGGCGGCACCACCCCTTCTCCCACTGGAGGCGTCCGTCGAGCAGGAAGTAGGGCTCGAACGAGCGCTGTTCGCTCTGCGACGAGTCGCCCGCAACGGGATACCAGGTATACTCGCCGTTGCGGTCATAGACCGATCCGGTCAGCACGAGCGACATGCGCCGCAGGAAGTGCACGCCGACCGACAGCGCCGCCTTGTGGCGCATGAAGTCCATGGCGCTCTTGGCCACGATGTCCTCGCGGCGGTCGGTCGTGATGTATCCGTAGGAGAGCGTCACACGGCGCAGGAAGCCCGTCCCGGAGGTGTAGCCGCCCGAGATTTCGAGCCCGAAGGTGTTGAGCCGGCTCGTCTGCTCGGAGTGCCACTTGCCGCGCCAGGCCTCGGGGTTCGAGGGGATGTCGTCGTACCACACCCAGTCGATCAGATCGCGTCCGAGGCGGTAGTAGCTCTGCACCGAGGCGCTCCACACCCCGCGGGCGTAGTCGGCGCCGAGGCGGAATGTCACGGCGTGCTCGGGCGTCAGGTCGAGGTTGTTGATCTGGGCCGGCGAGGAGTAGTAGAGGTCCGTGAAGGTCGGCAGGCGCATCGACTGCGAGGCCCCCAGGCCGACATGCCACGACTCGGAGGGTTTCCAGCCTCCGTCGATGTTCCACAGCGCCGAGGTGCCGTAGGGCGTGAGGCTCACGCCCGCCGAGGCCGAGGCATCGAACCTGCGCCAGCGCTTGGCGTGGCGCAGCCAGATGTTGCCCGTATGGCGGGAGTCGGCATGCGTGTAGTCGCCGTGCGGCTCGGGGAGTTCGAATCCCAGGTTCGTGCTGAAGATGTGGTTGTAGCCGTAGTCGCCGCCGAGCGTCGTGACACCGCCCGCCCACGCCAGGTCGCCCCACAGCCGGGCACCGACATTGTCGGTGTTGTGGCGGTTGAGCGCCGTGCCGCGGGTCCAGTCGTAGCGGTCGAAGTTCTTGCGGTAGCTCGCCGAGGCCCCGAAGGTGAAGCGACCGACGCTCTGCAGCCAGCGCAGCGATGCCAGCGCCGTCGAGGTGTGCTCCCACTGCTCGGGGTTGTAGGCCGCATAGAAGCCGTTCGAGCCGAAGGCGCGGTTCTGGTAACCGGCCTGGAAGTCGAACAGTCCGGCCCGCCGGGTCTGGAAGGTGCCCCGCACATAGGCGTTGTAGGTATCGAAATCGGTGTTGTGGCGGTAGCCGTCGCTGCGGCGGTAGGAAGCCGCCCCGAAGAGCGTCATGCCTCCGTCGGTAACGCCGCCCGAGAGGTTGGCGTAGGCGTAGCCGTACTGTCCGCCGCTTCCTTCGAAGCGGAGGTAGCGCGGCCGCAACGGCGCCGTGCGGATATTGACCGCGCCGGCATAGGCGCCGACTCCCGGTACGCCGTCGATCAGATCGACGCCCGAAATGCAATCGAGATCGACCGGAAGCGAATGCGACTGGTGTCCCGTGCGCGCATCCGTGAAGTCGATCCCGTTGAGCAATACCATGGTTTGGTCGAATGAGCCTCCTCTGACGGAGATGTCGGCCTGCGCACCTTTCGCTCCGCGTTCGCGGATATCGACCGAAGGAGAGAGCCGCAATGCCGATTCCAGAGTCTGGACGGGCTCGGCATAGAGGCTTTTCCGGTCGAAAAGCGGGGTGTGCGACTGCGCGTTCCGCGTCGGGGAGGTCTGGCTCCCCGATATGCCGACCTCTTCGATCCGCAGCGTCCGGAGGACGGCGGTCGTGTCGGCATTCTGCGCGGTGGCGGTTTGCACACCGAGTTGCAGGATCGACATCCCGACAGCGAGGACCCCGATGGTCACGCTGCGGTGCATGCTCGCAAAGGCCGACCAGCCCTTGCGGTTCCAGCGACGCCAGCGACCAACCGGAAGATGCTGTTCTGTCTGGATGTGTTCCATTTGTCCGTTGAAATTAGTTTGGGTAATACGTTAAAAAAATCGACGGCCCGGACCGGGGCCGGCTGCATGCCCCCGGTTCAAGCCGTCGCAAAGATATGTTTTTTCCGAAAGTCAAAACTTTCGTATCATTTGATCACGCGAAGAGCATCTCGACCCGCTCCACAACCTCGTCGGCGTCGGGATCGAGCGGGAAGACGTGGCTCGGTTTGAGGTACCAGAGCTCCTTGCCCTGCTGGAAGTGCTCCTCGCCGCCGCCCGTGATGTTGAGCATGATCGTGGCGTCGCGCTCGACCTTGCCGGCCGCCACCGCATTGATGAGCGATGCCGTGGCTACGCCCGCGGCCGAGTAGATATCGACCCCCTCGAGCTCCTTGAACAGTTTGCGGGCCTTGCGCGCCATGGCGTTCGTCGCCACGAAGATGTCGCCGCCGGTGGCTTTCAGCGCATCGTAGAGGCCGCCGCGGATGCCGTAGGGCGGATGGCGGTTCGACAGTACCTTGGCATCGATGATCTCTGCGTCGCGCCGCGCCTTGTCCTCGTCATAGGGAAGCATCGCACGCGAATCGGCCTGCCAGGCGTCGTACATCGGGACGAACGGCGCATTCTGCGAGACCATCAGCTTCATGGTATTCTGCCCGAAGCGTCCGTCGGCGATCAGCCGCTGGTTGGCCTCCCAGGCCGCAATGGCGCCCGTACCGCTGCCGACGGCCTGGAAATAGTAGTCCGGGATGCGGCCGATGGCCGTCACGGCCGAGAGTACGGTGCAGGCCATGCCGTCGCGGCGGGCGATGTTCTTCGCTCCGCCCTCGGCATAGAAGCCCGGGCCCTTGAGAGCCAGGTCGCTCAGGTAGATGGCGTCGAAGTAGTCGCCGCCCGGAGCGCACGAGATCAGTTTCACGCAGGGGTTGAGCGGCGCGTCGAACCACAGGGCGCCGATGTTGTCGTAGGGAACCGACAGCAGCAGCGGAATGTTGTTGTCGGAGCAGACCTTGGCGAAGGCGCGGGCCGTATTGCCGGCCGAGGCCACCACGAGCACGCGCTTCTCATCCTCGGGAATGCGGCCGCAGACGCTGTAGGCCTCGGTCTCCTTGAACGAGCAGGTGGTCATCGTGGCTCCGATGGCGGGGAAGTAGCCGTTGAAGGTGATCCACAGGTTGCTCAGGCCGAGGTGCTCGGCCAGTCCCTTGCTGCGGTAGGTCACCGGGGCCGACGACCCCTTGAGCATGCGCCGCACGGGAAGCCAGTCGGCGTAGCGGTAGAGGCCCCATTCGGCCGGTTTCACGTCGAGCTGACGCTTGGCATAGCGTGCACGCACGAGCGAAGGCTCCTTGCACTGCGGATCGGTCAGGATCCAGCCCGTGTCCTCGAACTCGCGTCCCGTGGCGACGCACTCGAGCGTGTAGGACGTAGGTGTAAATGTTTCCATGTAAATCGTATGCTTGTTTGTTTATTTATGACATCCGGTTCTTGTAGTCCTCGTAGCCGAACTCGCGGATCACCTCCGTGCGGCCGTCGCGGCGGACGATGACGATCGAAGGGTGCTGCACGCCGTTGAACATCGTGGTCTTGACCATCGTGTAGTGGATCATGTCTTCGAAGACGATGCGCTCGCCCACCTTCAGCTCGTGGTCGAAGGCCCAGTCGCCGTAGAAGTCGCCGGCCAGGCAGCTCGTGCCGCCCATCCGCCAGCGGGGCTCTCCCTCGGCAGGTTCGTGCGCCCCGACGATGGCCGGTTTGTAGGGCATCTCGAGGCAGTCGGGCATGTGGCAGGCGAACGAGACGTCGAGCATCGCCGTGCGCACGCCGCCGTTCTCGACGATGTCCTCGACGGTCGAGACCAGATAGCCCGTGCGCCAGGTGAAGGCACTGCCCGGTTCGAGAATCAGCCGCAGGTGGGGATGGCGCGACCTGAACTCGCGCAGCAGGGCGATCAGCTCATCGCAGTCGTAGTCGGCGTGCGTCATCAGGTGGCCGCCGCCCATGTTGAGCCACTTGACGCGGTCGAGCAGGTGGCCGAAGCGCTGCTCGACGGCCTCGAGGGCCAGCCGCAGGTGCTCGGGGCGCGATTCGCAGAGGACGTGGAAATGGAGTCCCTCGATGCCCTCGGGGAGCTCGCGCAGCTGTTCGGGTGTGATGCCCAGACGCGAGCCGGCGACGCACGGGTTGTAGAGGTCGGTCTCGACGGGCGAATAGCCCGGGTTGATCCGCAGACCGCACGAGATGCCGTTGATCAGGGCCCGCTGTCCGAAGCGTTCGAACTGGGAGAGGGAGTTGAAGGTGATGTGGTCGCTGCAGCGCAGGATCTCGTCGAAGTTGCGGTCGGTATAGACCGGGGCATAGGTATGGGCCGATCGGCCGAACTCTTCGAAGACGAGCCGGGCCTCGGCCGCGGAACTCGCCGTCGCTCCGTCGGAGTGGCGCGCCAGTTCGGGGAAGATGCTCCACATGGCGCAGGCCTTCAATGCGACGATGATCTCGGCGCCCGACTCGCGCCTTACGCGGTCGATCAGGGCCAAATTCGCATCGAGCAGCGTCTCGTCGAGCACATAGCACGGGGACGGCAGTTTCAGAAAGTCAATCATCGTTGGGAAGTTCCGTTCAAAAACAGGGACAAATGTAACAATTTCATCGCGATCCGCACTCCTGCCTAGCGGGGAAAATCCCGTGGCGCTCGGCGAAATAGGTATTTATACTTACCCTTCGGGCATCCGTTGCGGGGAGGAAATGGCAACGGCGACGGGGATTCCGTCGCCGTTGCTCGAAAACGGGCTGTTAAGGCCTACTACCGGGCAATGCAGATGCTCACTCGGTTCTCCACAGCCGTAGAGAACGGTTGCTCGGTGTCGCCTTTGTAGTCGATGCTGATGCGGTCGGCCGGGATGCCGGCTTGCTGCAGGGCATCGGAAACGTTGCGGGCGCGCTGCTCCGAAAGCTGGAGATTGCGGCGCTGGCTGCCCGTAGCGGCGTCGGCATAACCTGTGATGCGGACGGTCGCTGCGGTATT
>ERZ1504249.484-NODE-484-length-12465-cov-3.907333_pt1 | contig 12465 bp, 12 predicted proteins | sample MGYA00571884_ERZ1504249 | MGnify/ENA primary metagenome ERZ1504249 (study PRJEB39906, sample SAMEA3182069) | gut metagenome | biome: human; feature: gut; material: Stool; isolation source: human stools | place: Canada | collected 2011-11-08 ...
CGGTCTCGTGGGCTCGGAGATGTGTATAAGAGACAGAAGCTAAACAATGAAAAGTATGACAAATATATACTTTTCAGTGACTCAATTGGTTATGGTGACAGGGCTGAATGTATTAAAGAGTTTGAAGCAACAGGAGCTAAAGTATTGTTCTCAAAGCACCTCAAACGTGAAATTGGTATAAGTGATTTCCCTGCACTGTTTGAATTATATAAACTATGTAAACGTGAAAAATTTGACATTGTACATACCAACTCAACTAAACCAGGAATCATAGGGCGTATAGCTGCTTTCGTGGCAGGAGTTCCATTAGTTGTGCATACCGTTCATGGACTATCATTTCATAAGTTTGTAAAGTTCCCCATTTGGCAATTTTATTGGGCTTGTGAAATGATCGCCTCGTGTTTTTGTCACAAAATAATAATAGTAAACAAGTACTACTTGAAGTATTTTAAGTGGTTTAAGAATAAGACATGCACTATTTATAATGGTGTAGATTATAGTAAATTCCCAACCTCAAACATAAATGGTTATGTGGAAAAGCATGGGAGGGTTAATGTCTTATTTGTGGGAAGATTAGATAAACCAAAGAATCCATTGTTATTATTAGAAGCAGCGCGGAGACTAAGAATTACTCATCCTAATGTTCATTTCCGTTTAGTTGGAGATGGAGAATATATGGAGCAATGTCGTAGATTTATTAGCGATAACCAACTTCATGATTACGTTAGTTTGGAAGGATGGCGTACAAATGTTTATAACTACTATCAACAAAGTGATATTTTTGCGGTTCCATCCATATATGAGGCTTTCGGAATAATGTTTCTTGAAGCTGGTTATTACAAATTACCAGTTTGTTCGACAACTGCAGAAGGTATCCCAGAGGTTGTAATAAATAATTTAACAGGTGTACTTTGTGAACCAAATGATGTCGATGCATTCACAAAGAATCTTACCTTATTAATTGACAACGCTGAATTGCGTAAACAAATGGGAGAAAATGGCCATACTCGTGTTACAGAATGTTTTAACTCCTCCATAATGGTAAGTGAATACTTAAAAATATACAAAAACGGCATCCGCAAGTAAACACTTGATTCAAAGTTTATTGTCAACAATCATTAAGAATATAATAATGAAAACAGCCTTAATCACTGGGATTACAGGCCAGGACGGCTCGTTCCTGGCTGAACTGTTGTTGGACAAAGGGTATGACGTTCACGGCACGATCCGCCGTTCGTCGACCGATTACCGCGAGCGTATTGCTCATCTGGAGGGAAAACCTCATTTCCACCTGCATTACGCTGACCTTGGCGACTCGATGAGTATTCTGCAGGTCGTTGGAAAAGTACGTCCTGATGAGATTTATAATCTGGCGGCTCAGAGCCATGTGCAGGTTTCGTTCGATGCTCCGGAGTTCACGGCCGACGTCGATGCTACGGGTGTGCTGCGCATCCTTGAGGCCGTACGCCAGTGCGGACTTGCCGATACCTGCCGCATCTATCAGGCTTCGACCTCGGAGCTTTATGGCAAGGTGGAGGAGGTCCCGCAGAACGAGAAGACCCCGTTCCATCCCTACAGCCCCTATGCCGTAGCCAAGCTCTATGGATATTGGATCATCAAGGAGTACCGCGAAGCCTATAATATGTTCTGCTGCTCGGGTATTCTTTTCAACCATGAGTCCGAGCGCCGTGGCGAAACCTTCGTGACGCGCAAGATCACCCTCGCAGCCGCCCGTATCGCTCAGGGCAAGCAGGACAAACTCTACCTGGGTAACCTTTCGTCGCTGCGCGACTGGGGATATGCCAAGGATTACGTGGAGTGCATGTGGCTGATCCTGCAGAACAAAAAGCCCGAAGATTTCGTAATTGCCACGGGCGAGCAGCACTCTGTCCGGGAATTTTGCTATCTTGCCTTCAAATACGTGGGCATCGAGCTGGAGTTTGTCGGCGAGGGCGAGAACGAAAAGGGTATCGACAAGGCCACGGGCCGTGTGCTGGTGGAGGTCTCGAAGGACTTCTATCGTCCGACGGATGTCGTAAACTTGTGGGGTGACCCCTCGAAGGCCAAGGCCGAACTGGGCTGGAATCCCACGAAGACCTCGTTCGAGCAGCTGGTGAAGATCATGGTCGATGCCGACATGGCAAAAGTGGCCGTGGAGCGTGCCGGAGATGAGATCCGCACGAACCTGGCCGAGTACCTCGAGAAGGGTATCGTAAAATAGGACGCCTTATGATGGAGAAAAACGCAAAAATCTATGTCGCCGGCCACCGTGGTATGGTCGGTTCGGCCATTGTCCGCGAGTTGCAGCGCCAGGGCTATACGAATATCATTACCCGGACCCACAAGGAGCTGGATCTGACGCGCCAGGAGGCCGTAGAGCGCTTCTTTGCCGAGGAGCGTCCCGAATATGTCTTCCTCGCAGCGGCGAAGGTCGGCGGTATCGAGGCCAACCAGAGCGCCTTGGCCGACTTCATGTACGACAACATGATCCTCGAGATGAACGTCATCCACGCCGCCTGGCAGAACGGCTGCAAGAAGCTGGAATTCCTGGGCTCGTCGTGCATCTACCCGCGCATGGCTCCGCAGCCGATGAAGGAGTCGTGCCTGCTGACTTCGGAGTTGGAGAAGACGAACGAGGCCTATGCGCTGGCCAAGATTTCGGGTCTGAAGTATTGCGAGTTTCTGAACCGCCAGTACGGCACGGACTACATCAGCGTGATGCCGACGAACCTCTACGGTCCGAACGACAACTACCACCCGACGCACAGCCATGTGCTTCCGGCTTTGATCCGCCGCTTCCACGAGGCCAAGGAGCAGGGGCTTCCCTACGTGACCTGCTGGGGCGACGGCAGCCCGTTGCGAGAGTTCCTCTATGTGGATGACCTGGCCAATCTGTGCGTCTTCCTGATGAACAACTACTCGGGCAACGAGACGGTGAATGCCGGCACGGGCAAGGAGTTGACGATCAAGGCGCTGACCGAACTGGTTGCCAAGGTTGTCGGTTACGAGGGCGAGATCCGCTGGGATACCTCGATGCCGAACGGCACGCCGCGCAAGCTGCTCGACGTCTCGAAGGCCACGGCATTGGGCTGGACCTACAAGACCGAACTTGAGGACGGCATCCGCCTTGCCTACAAGGACTTCCTGGAAAACCCGATGCGGGCCGAACGATAAATCGACAGGGCTTATGACAGCCAATAATCGGTACTGTGTCATCATGGCCGGAGGTATCGGCAGCCGGTTCTGGCCGGCCAGCCGACGCCATCTTCCCAAGCAGTTCCTCGATATTCTGGGCACCGGGAAGAGTTTCATTCGCCATACATTCGAGCGTTTTGCGCCGATCATTCCGGCGGAGAACTTCCTTGTTGTTACGAATGCCGCCTACCGGCAACTGGTTCTCGAACAGATCCCCGAGCTCCGGCCCGAACAGGTGCTGTGCGAGCCCGTCGGACGCAATACGGCTCCCTGCATCGCCTATGCGGCCTTCCGCCTCAAGGCGCTGCAGCCCGACTCGACGATGGTCGTGGCGCCGTCCGACCACTTCATCTTCGATGAGGAGGAGTTCCGGCGCAACATCACCTCCTGCATGGAGTTCGCCGAGACGCACGATGCGCTGGTTACCATTGGTATCCGCCCCTCGCGCCCCGATACGGGCTACGGCTACATCCAGACTGCATCCGCCGAGGAGATCTCGCCCGTTGCATCGTTCCGCGAGAAACCCGATCTGAAGACCGCTATGAGCTATCTGGCTGCCGGCAACTACCTGTGGAATGCCGGTATCTTCGTCTGGTCGACGCGGAGCATTCTCTCTGTGCTCGAACGCCATCTGCCGGAGGTATACGGCCTCTTTGACGGGCAAGCTGACAGATTCGCTACGCCCGAGGAGCAAGCCTCCGTGGAGGAGATCTTTGCGCACTGTCCGTCAATTTCGATTGATTACGGTGTTCTGGAACGGGCCGATAATGTCTTCGTGCGGAGCTCGGATTTCGGGTGGAACGACGTCGGAACCTGGGGTTCGCTCTACGAACTCTCGGCGAAGGATGCCGATGGCAACGTCGTGCCGACCTTCTCGAAACTCTACGATACGACCGACAGCCTGATCAAGGCGGCCGAAAAGAAGGTCGTCGTCGTGGATTCGCTGCACGACTATATCGTGGTCGATACGCCGGATGCCCTGCTGATCTGCCCGCGTTCGCACGAGCAGCACATCAAGCAGGTTCTCGACGATCTTACGCCGCTCGAGGAGGGTTGCTTCGTGTAGATGCCGCCTCGTTTGAATAGATAGGGCCGGTTTCGAAGTTCGAAACCGGCCCTTTTTTTGTCCTCAAACGGGCTGTCTTTGGCGCTCGACGCTGCCGAGTTGAGGTCGAAATTGAGCGGTTAAGCCGCGGAAATACGTGGCTGAAACTTCTTTTTGATGAGCCGGGAAACACGTATTATAGTGCCTAATTTTATGCAGTCGAATCGCCAGAAAGCGCTCTGAACTGCTAAAGCTAAACTGCAAATCGGGTATTCTATTCGCGAAAAATTGAATCGAATCGAGCCTTTTTACGGGGTAAATCCAAGTAGGATTTGCCCCGTTTTTGTGCGCGGTAATGTGCAAAAACGAGGTTCTGCGGAGCCAATCTCAAGTGAAAAAGGCGAGGACTCGTTGATCGCTTGAAAATCGGTCTCGGCACACGGGGTGCCCGGTAAAAAACGACGACTTCGGAGGAGTTTTCAACCCCCTTGCGGGCAAGTTGTTTTGCGTTACGGAAAATATTTCGCGTAACGGAAAACACAACTTGCCGGGGTCAAAACATATAATGTTTCTGACCCCAAAAATGGGTCGAATATCACGTCCCGTTCCCGCTTGTTCGCCGGCCAGCGCAAAGAGGCGAACCGTCCGTTCCCGAAACCGACTTCGGGAACAAAACCGGTCAAAATGGATGGGCCCGGAAGGCTCGCCCTTCCAAAAAGTGACTGACTGATTGACGTCAGTACTGACTGACTTCAGTGCTGATTGAATGACTGAATTCAGTACTGACTTCAGTACTGACTGACGTCCGGAAGTCTTGACGACATGACGTCGAGAAGTCTTGACGCCCAGAATTCATGGTCTTCTGATTCCCAGTTGTGCTGTTTTGTTGTTTTGTCGTTGTACAGTTGTGTTGTTTTATTGTTTTGCTGTTTTGTTGATGTCAGTATGGATGGGCCGATGGAGATCCCGATGCCGGGTGGAAGGTCGGAGGTTTTCCGGGCCCGTGGATGCGAATCCGAACGCCTCCCCGAGGAGCACACTCTTCCGAGGTGGGTGGTGCCGATCGGGTAGGGGAGGGCTACCCGCACCGCGGAGGAGGTCCCTCGTGAGCGGAATTTCGGTGCCGTAACGGAGCCGGTGCGGATGGTATCCGGGTTCGGACGTCAGCTTCCACCGCGGAGCCTGGTCCGGGACGGATTTTTGACGCCGATACGCTCGTCCGCCGCCGCTGAATCCCCGACCAGTTCCGGCGCGTCGAGGAAGATCGGCGGCAAAACCGCCTGCGGCTCGATGCGCCCCGGCCCGACGGCTCTGCGGTACCTTTGCGGCCGAAACGGATGCCATCCGCTCGGACGGCACTCCCGGGACGGCGCGGAATCCCGGGATACCCCGCCTGCATTCCGCCCCAATGCCGATCCCCCGGCGTGCCGCCTGACCCCCCCCCGGACGGCATGCCCGAATCCCGCCCTTTGGGAGGCGTTGCATCCCCGAAACCGACGCCAACCGGTGCCACACCGACGCCAACCACTGCCATAGCGCGCCGATGGCGGATCAATCGGCCCGGGATGCCCTATCTTCGCTCCCGAAACCCTAAACGCACAAGATTATGGAGTACATGATGGTTGAAAAACGGAGTTACGACCGCCTGGTCGCGCGCATCGAGGCGCTGGCACGGCGGGTGTCGGAGCTGTGCCGGCGTCAGGACAAGACGCTGCAGCACTGGCTCGACAACGAGGAGGTGTGCCTCCTGCTGAACATTCAGAAACGGACCCTGCAGCGTTACCGCGAACGGGGCTTGATTCCCTGCACGCAGATCCGCCACAAGGTCTACTACAAAACCGCGGATGTCGAACGGCTGCTGGCCTCGGCGGCCTACCGCTGTCGGCGCCAGTCGTAAAACGGAACGGTTATGGACAGGCAATCGGTTTTTCAAACGGACGAACGTCCGGAGTCGCTGCTCCGGACGCTGGAGCAGATGGAACAGGATCTGGACCGCTGCATCGGGGCGCTCCGTCCGACGCTGGGCGGCGAACGCTACCTGACGGACCGCGAGTTGTCGGAACGGCTGAAGATCAGCCGCCGGACGCTGCAGGAGTATCGCTCCTCGGGCGAGATCCCCTATTACTGCGTCTGCGGCAAGGTGCTCTACCGCGAGTCGGATATCGAACGGGTGCTGGAAGAGCACTATTTCGCCTTACCATGATGGCGGGGCCTTGTCGGCAAACGAAAGACGGCCCGGAGTGCTCCGGACCGTCTTTGGCGCGTCGCCCAGTAGAAAGCAGGGCGGAGCTACTCCGCCTTTCGGAAGTCGATGGTGATGGTCTTGCCGTCGTACGTCCACTGTCCCTGGTAAATTTCCAAATTGTCCGGTTTCGTATCGTTGTCGAACCAGGCCGTGATCGGGAATTTCGACTCTCTGTCGCCGGGATTGTTTTCGCAGGACAACCACGTCAGCGCCGTGTTCGCACTGACATCCAGCGTCGTCAACGAATTGGAGGAGCAGTCCAACCACGTCAGCGCCGTGTTCGCGCTTATATCCAGCGACGTCAACGAATTGTTGTAGCACCACAACGTCGTCAGCGCCGTGTTCGCGCTTATATCCAGCGACGTCAACTGATTGTAGTAGCAGGACAACTGCGTCAGCGACTCGAAATACTCGATTCCTTGCAGGGATGTCAGGGTGCCGGGGTTTTCATAAGTTCCCGAAACATCCAGTTCGGTCATTGTGGCGATCTTTTCCATATCCTCCGGCGTGATATTCTCCGCGTCGGCAATAATACCCTGTTTCTGCAACTCCTTCGCAAAGTCCGGGTCGAACAGGGTGGTGAAATCCGTGTCGTCGGATGCCGCTGCCTGGGTGACGGTCAGCCGCACGCTCTGCTCCCCGCAGGCCAGATCGGCGTAAACCGTGCGGGCCGATGTCCGGTAATTGCGGGTGGCCGACAGTTCGACGGTCTGTTCGCCGGCCGTACCGCTCGCGGGCGTGACGGTCAGCCAGTCGGCGGCGGATTCGGCATCGTCGTACACGACCGAGAGGGTCCAGCCGGCCGCGGCGGTAAACGCGACCGTTGCGGTCCGATTTTCGACGGCGTCAAGCGCATATTCGGTCTTCTCGATGGTCAGGGTCCCGGGAAGGGGATTGCCGCCATCATCCTTCTTGCAGCCGGCGAAGGCAAGGGCGGCAGCAAGTGCCAGCAGGTAAAATGATTTCAGGTTTTTCATGGCGTATGATTCATGATCGGTTAAAACTCGGTTCCTGGGGTGAGGTTATTCCGCCTTTCGGAAGTCGATGGTGGTATCCCGATTATTGTATACCCACGATAAGTAGTTGATCGACAAACTCTCCGGACGCGTCTCGTTGTCGAACCAGGCCGTGATCGGGAATGTCGAAAGTCCGTTGCCGGGATTCCTTTCACACCGCAAGTAGTTCAATGCCCGGTTTTTGCTGATATCCAACTCCGTCAACAGATTGTCAAAGCAATGCAGCTCCTGCAATGCCGTGCAATGGCTGATATCCAGCGACGTCATGCCATTGTCGCAGCAGTCCAATTTCTGCAGCTCCGGACATTGGCCGAGGTCCAGCGTCGCCAACTGATTGTCGCGGCAGCTCAGTTCTTTCAGGGCTGTACAGCCGCTGATATTCAACGACGTCAACCTGCTTTTTTTGCAGCTCAGAATCTCCAACGCCGTGCACCCGCCGGCATCCAACGACGTCAATCTGTCCCCTTCGCAGTCCAATGTCCGCAACGCTGTGCAGCCGCTGACATTCAACTTCGTAAATTCTGTTCTTAAACAGTATAGTAGTGTCAGTGTTGAACAGCCGCTGACATCCAGTGAGGTCCAAGCCGTTTCTTGGAAACCCAGATGTTTCAGCGATTTGAAAAACTCGATACCCCGCAGGTCGGTCAGAGATTCGGAACTGCTGTGGCCACTCCCAATTTCCAGTTCGGTGACGCTGGCAATCGTTTCCATGTCTTGCCGCGTGATCTTTCCCACATCGGAAATAATGTCTTCCTGTTCCAGAAAATCCGCGAATACCGGGTCGAAGAGCGAGGTGAAATCCGCATCGGCGGATGCCCCTGTCTGGGTAACGGTTATCTGCACGGTCTGCGCTCCGCAGGCGATGTCCACATAAGCCGTGCGGGACTCCTCCGTGATTCGGGGCGCGGCGGTCAGTGTGACGCTCTTGCTGCCGGCCGTGCCGATTGCGGGCGTGACGGTCAGCCAGTCCGAGTCTTCGCCGGTGACGGAGAGTGTCCAGGCGGCCGAGGCCGTGAAGGAGAGGGTCGTAGAGCGGTTGTCGATGGCGTCGAGCGTATACTCGGTTTGTTCGATGGTCAGAGGCTGTGGGGTGTCAGATCCTTCATCCTTGCTGCAGGCGGCAAGGGAAAGGAGGGTTGAAAGTGTCAGCAGGTAAAACGTTTTCAGGGTTTTCATCGCGTTTGTGTTTGTTATCGGTTAGGAACAAGGGTTAGGGTGGCTATTCCGTCTTTCGGAAATCGATGGCGATCGTTTTGTCGTCGTAGGTCCACTCCATGGGCAATATTCTGAGATTCGCCGGTATGTTCGAGTTGTCGAACCAGGCTGTGATCGGGAAGGTTGAAACTCCGTCGCCGGGATTGTTCTCGCACATCAATGTCCGCAACTTCGTACAAGTGCTGATATCCAGCGACGGCAGCTGATTGCTGTCGCAGGCCAGCCCCATCAGCGACGTACAATTGCTGAGATTCAGTGTTGTTAACTGATTGTTGTAGCAACTCAGTATGATCAATGATGTGCAATCGCTGAAATCCAACTCCGTCAACTGGTTGTCGGTGCAGTCCACTTCTGTCAGCGACGTACAGCCGCTGAGACTTAGCGACGTTAACCCGTTCTTATTGCAAGACAGGTGCTGCAGCGGCGAGCTGCCGTTGAGCTTCAGCGACGTCAACCCGTTCTCATTGCAGTCCAGGTACTGCAGCGACGAGCAGCCGCTGACATCCAATGACGTTAATTGGGCCCTGTAGGCCATTATCTCCTGCAACGACGTACAACCGGAGACATTCAGTGATGCCAACTCACTGTTGTAGCAGGTGAGCGTCTTCAATGCCGTACATCCGCTGACATCCAGCGAGGTGATCGGATCCGAGCTGCAATGCAACTCGATCAGTGTCGGATTATTGCGGATAACCAGCTCGGTCAGGTCCGTATCGGAGCAATCCAGTTTTCGCAGCGACTCGAAATACTCGATCCCTTGCAGGGAGGTCAAGGGTTCGGTATACTCGCTCAAATCGTCCAGCTTGATCATATTGGCCAGATATTCCATATCTTGTCGCGAGATCTTTCCCGCATCGTAGATATGGCCCATCTCCTGCAATCCGCGGGCGAACGACGGGGCGAACCGGTCGGTGAAATCCGTGATGTCGGTCATGTGCTGGGTGACGGTTACCGGCGCGGGTTGCTTGCCGCAGGAGATTTCGAGGCGGACTATGCGTTCCGCTTCGCCGAAATTCCTTCGGGCCGCCAGTTTGACGGTCTGGCTGCCGGCCGCGCCGCTTGCGGGCGTGACGGTCAGCCAATCCGCGTCTTCGCCGGTGACTGTGAGCGTCCAGTCGGCCGAAGCGGAGAAGGTGAGGGTTGCAGAGCGGTTGTCCAGGGCATCGAGCGTGTACTCGGTCTGTTCGATGACGAGTCCGGTATCCGCGGGACTCGGATTGGGATCGGGGGTTGAGTCGTCATTGCTGCAGGCGGCAAGGGCAACGGCGGCAGCGAGTGTCAGCAGGTAAAATGATTTCATAGGTATACTTATTCTATATTGAGTTTATATGTGCGGTTTTTGTCTTCGGTATGGGCGGCTCATTGCTATTGCCGGGCTCCAGACAGACCGGTTGGAAATGGTTTCTGCTCCTGTGTGGTATATGGGGTGTTGGAAATTTTTGTCCGAGGCAGTACGTCCGAAGGTGCATGGACAGACTAAAGGTAGGTGAAAAAATCGAGAAATCCGAGGCTCCGAACACCCCGATGTGCTGAATTTGTCAGAATCGCACATTTTTGTCGAATGGGCATTTTCTGCAATTGTCGAATGAGCATATTTTTGTCGAATGAGCATATTTCAAAATGCGCCGCCGACGGCCTTCGGTGCGGGAAAACCCCTTGACTCCGATGCACGGGCGCGAGCCCCGATCTTCGGTGCAGGCATTCCCGCTGCCGGGTGTCCGGCCAAACAAAACGGACGCCGCCTCCGCAACGGGAGGCAGCGTCCGCTGGTGTGTATATGGGTTTTGGGGGAGGGGCGCCGGTTCCGGATTCCGGACCCTCGCCGGGGCGCCGCCGGTCAGCAGACCGGCTCCTCGCCGGCGATTGCCACGAGCCGGATCTCGGGCCCGGCGGGTCGGAGCAGCCAGCGGCGGAAGGCCTCGCTTTCGAGGCTCCGCAGCCGGAAGGCCAACGCCGCGATCATCTCCAGGCTGTACAACTCCACGCCGTGAACGATCCGCAGCGTGCGGCCCCTGCGCAGTGCCTCCGAACGGTAGATGGCCCGGATGTTGGCTCGCACGGCCGCCTCGAAGACCCCGAACAACCGGGCTATTTCCGACTGCGTGAGCCACACCTCGCCCCCGGCCGTGCGGCGGACCGTGACCCGCTCCCCGTCGATCGCAATCGACCCCGTGAAAACGCTCTCCATCGCCGTCGGCATTACAGGTCGGCGGGCAGGGCGTTCATCTCGCGCAGGATGGTCTGGTCGAGCACCTTGGCGTAGTGGCGCGTCATCTTCGTGTCGGAGTGTCCGAGCATCTTGGCGACGCTCTCGATCGAGACGCCGTTGGCCAGCGTGTAGGTGGCGAAAAAGTGCCTTGCGCAATGGGTCGTCAGCTGCTTGCGGATGCCGCAGATGTCGGCCAGCTCCTTCAGGTAGGCATTCATCTTCTGGTTGCTCGACACGGGCAGCAGCACGTTGTGCGCCACGCACTCGGGATCCGTGCGGTAGCGCTGCAGAATCCGCGCGGGGATCTCCAGCAGCGGGATGTTGCACATGTTGCCGGTCTTCTGGCGCGGCTTGCGGATCCAGCGGTGGCCCTGCATGTCGGTGACGATGTGCTCGGGGGCGAGCTGCTTGATGTCCGAGAAGGCCAGCCCCGTGAAGCAGCAGAAGATGAAGAGGTCGCGCGTCTGGGCCAGCCGCGGGATGTCGATCTCCTTGTGCATCAGCCGCTCGATCTCCGCCTTTTCGGGCATCTCGCGCTTGACGGGCTGCAGCGAGAAGCGGATCTCGGCGAAGGGGTCGCGCTGCATCCACTCGCGGGCCAGCGCAATGCGGGTGATCTTCTTGAAGTTCTTGAGGTACTTCGTCGCCGTGTTGTGGCAGCAGCCGCGGTGGGTCTTCAGGTAGAACTCGAACTCCTCGACGAAACGGCGGTCGACTTCGTCCAGATAGAGGTCGTCGCGGTGGTAGGTGTGGCGCATGAACTCCTGCGTGAGCTTCATGCAGGTCTCGTAGCGTTCGGCGGTGGCAGCGGCCAGATCGATGCCCACCAGCTGGTGGCATTTGTCGTTGTGCTCGCGGAAGAGCTCGAAGAGCGTGTGGCGGTTCGAGGTCTTGCGGCCGAGGTAGAGGTCCAGCACCTGCTGGGCCGTGAAGGGCTGCTCGTCCATCTCCAGGTCGCGGTGGATGCGGATGATGCGGGCCCGCACGGTGTCGATGTAGAGGTTGATGGCCTTGCCGAGCGTGGTGCGGGGCGAGGCCTGGCCGCGGATGGCGTCCCACTGATCGGGGAGGATGCTCTTGCGGATGGTGGTGTCGGCGCGCTGGCCGTTGACCGTGATGCGGACGCACACGGGGACCTCCCCGTGCTTGTTGGGCCTCGTCCGACGCACGTAGAACGAGATCCGAAAAGTACTTTTTTGTCGATTCATATACTCCATGTGTTAACGGGTTGTAAATTTACGCCACCGTGTGCAATTTTGGAGTATGCAAAACGCAGTGAATCAGCGAATAAGAACCTTTTGATGGTGGCAGAATCCGGGGCGGATGGTCATGCCACCGAATTGCCTGCCGAAGAGCTTCCGCAAGGGGGTGTATTTGTCCGACCCTGAAAAACAAAAATCCCTGTAAGTGAGCTACTTACAGGGATTATGGGTTTTTTGTCAAACCCCCTTTGCGGAGAGAGAGGGATTCGAACCCCCGGTACAGTTGCCCGTACACCGCATTTCGAGTGCGGCCCGATCGACCACTCCGGCATCTCTCC
>ERZ1504249.494-NODE-494-length-12133-cov-3.791273_pt1 | contig 12133 bp, 8 predicted proteins | sample MGYA00571884_ERZ1504249 | MGnify/ENA primary metagenome ERZ1504249 (study PRJEB39906, sample SAMEA3182069) | gut metagenome | biome: human; feature: gut; material: Stool; isolation source: human stools | place: Canada | collected 2011-11-08 ...
CGAAGTAAGAAAAATGTTGGAAAACCAGGATAAGACAGAACTGATCGAAAGTTTTTATAAGGATCTGGAATTTGGTACAGGTGGATTGCGTGGCATTATGGGAGCCGGAAGTAATCGCATGAATATCTATACAGTGGGTCTGGCTACTCAGGGATTGGCCAATTATTTGAATAAATGTTTTGCAGGAAAAGGTCAGATTTCAGTAGTAGTAGGTCACGATTGCCGTAACAACAGCCGTAAGTTTGCAGAGATTTCTGCTGATATTTTCTCGGCCAATGGCATTAAAGTCTATTTGTTCGATGATTTGCGTCCTACTCCGGAAGTATCGTTTGCTATCCGTCACTTGGGTTGTCAGAGTGGTATTAATATTACGGCAAGTCATAACCCGCGCGAATACAATGGCTATAAAGCTTATTGGGATGATGGCGCCCAGGTATTGGCACCGCACGATACTGCAATTATTGATGAAGTGAACAAAGTAACTGTAGCTGATATCAAATTTAACGGAAACAAAGATCTGATTCAGATTATCGGTGAAGATGTTGATAAGGCTTATCTGGATAAGGTACATTCAATCTCTATCGATCCCGAAGTTATCAAACGTCAGAAGGATTTAAGCATTGTTTATACTCCTCTGCATGGTGCAGGCCGTGCCTTGATTCCGGCTTCGCTGAAGTTGTGGGGATTTGAGAATATCCATTGTGTAGAGTCTCAGATGGTGAAGGACGGTAACTTCCCGACAGTCGTTTCGCCCAATCCGGAAAATGCAGAAGCTCTGACGTTGGCTATCAAGTTGGCTAAGGAAATTAATGCTGACATTGTAATGGCGAGCGACCCGGATGCCGACCGTGTAGGTATGGCATGTAAGGACGACAAGGGCGAATGGGTACTGATTAACGGTAACCAGACTTGTCTGTTATTCCTTTATTATATTATTAAGAACCGTTTGGCTACTGGTAAGATGCAGCCGGGCGACTTCATCGTGAAGACAATTGTAACTACCGAGCTTATTAAGGCTGTGGCTGATAAGAACAAGGTTGAGATGCTCGACTGCTACACCGGATTCAAGTGGATTGCCCGTGAAATTCGTTTGCGTGAAGGCAAGCAACAATACATTGGCGGTGGTGAAGAAAGCTACGGATTCCTGGCCGAAGACTTCGTGCGTGATAAAGATGCAGTTTCTGCTTGCTCTTTGCTGGCCGAAATCTGTGCTTGGGCTAAGGATCAGGGTAAGACACTGTACGATATCTTGATGGGTATTTATGTAGAATACGGTTTCTCGAAGGAAACTACAGTAAATGTGGTAAAACCCGGTAAGAGCGGCGCCGAAGAGATCAAGGCCATGATGGACAACTTCCGTGCTAATCCTCCTAAGGAAATCGGTGGATCGAAAGTCTGCGTGATAAAGGACTACAAGACATTGAAGATGACTGATGCAGCTGGTCAGGTGACCGATCTGAATATGCCTGAATCTTCCAATGTTCTTCAGTACTTTACCGAAGACGGAACGAAGATTTCTGTTCGTCCGTCGGGAACAGAACCTAAGATTAAGTTCTATATTGAAGTAAAAGGCGAAATGGGATGTCCGAAATGTTATGCAAGTGCTAATGCCGAGGCTGAGAAGAAAGTTGAGGCTGTTCGTGCTTCTTTAGGCATCTGATAGAACTCTGATATTATTTTTCCCCTCCTGCAGCCTGTTTTTTTACGGGTTGCAGGAGGGATTTTTTTTGTCCGTAGTTAGGGTTCCTAAAGTCCATAGTTACGTCGCTAAAGTCTATAGTTATGCCGCTAAAGTCCATAGTTATGACACTAACGTCCATTGTCTGGAAACAGTTGTTCGGTTAGGCTATTCTTTTAGATTTTATCTGTATTTTTGTCATGCCTGTTAAGTCGTTGTTCAGTACCGCTTATCCGTGTTTGCTGACTCTTCGGGCGCGGCAGGAGTGAACCCTTACTATGTGGAAAACAACATTTAGAAAAATCAATGTGACATGAAGATCAGAAATTTAGAAAGAAGAATCGTTATTGTGGCAATGGCATGCCTGCTCAGCTTGCCGATGGTGTCTCAGGTTCCTTTATTCCCGACACCGGTAGAGGTCCGGAAAGCAGAAGGTTATTTCATGGTTGGCAGGAATCTTCAGATTGGCAGTAACGGAGGATATGCAGCGTTGCTGGCCGGGAAGTTAGGCGAGGAGCTGAAAGAGGTATCCGCAGACGTCCGGGCATCGGGAGAGGTATTTCTGGAACTGAATGAACTTGCCGGTCTGCCTGATGAAGGCTATACGATGGAGGTAACTCCTGCTAAGGTTGTTTTGAAAGCTTCGTCGGCAGCAGGACTGTTTTATGCTAAAGAGACATTCCTGCAGTTGGCTGAGACGGCTGGAGGAAAAATCAGATGTTGCAGGATTGAAGATGCTCCGCGGTATTCCTGGAGAGGCTTTATGCTCGACGAAAGCCGTCATTTCTTTGGTAAGGAGAAGGTCAAGCAGTATCTTGACATGATGGCTTCGCTGAAGTTGAACGTTTTCCACTGGCATCTGACTGACGAACCGGGGTGGAGAATCGAAATCAAGAAATATCCGAAGCTTACCTCCGAAGGCGCTGTAGGAAACTGGCACGACCCGAAGGCACCGGCTCAATTCTATACCCAGGACGATATACGCGAAATAGTGTCTTATGCTGCCGAGCGTCATATCATGATTCTTCCTGAATTTGATATGCCCGGACATGCTACCGCCGTCTGCCGTTCCTATCCCGAAGTGTCTGGTGGAGGTGAGGGAAAGTGGGAAGGTTTCACTTTTCATCCCTGCAAGGAAGAAACCTTTGAGTTTATCAGCCATATTTTCGACGAGATTATTTCTCTTTTCCCGTCACCCTATATTCATGTAGGTGGCGACGAAGTACATTTCGGAAACCAGAGCTGGTATACCGATCCGGAGATTCAGCAATTCATCAAGGACAAGAATCTGGGCAATGAGGTAGGACTTGAGCATTATTTTATCCGTCGGATAGCCGACATGCTGGCTTCGAAAGGAAAGACCATGATTGGCTGGGATGAGATTGTGGATGCAGGGGTGTCACCCGAGAAAGCTGTAGTCATGTGGTGGCGTCACGACAGAAAACATCAGCTTGTAAAGGCCCTGGAAAACGGGTACAAAGTCATTATGACCCCGCGCCGACCGTTGTATGGTGACTTTGTGCAGTACGGGCAACATACGGTAGGACGTCTCTGGGACGGCTATAATCCGATAGAGGATATTTGCCGTTTTCCGGAACCGATCATACATTTGGCACAAGGCTATGAAGATCAGCTGATGGGGCTTCAGTTCAGTATGTGGACCGAGCGTGTGGCCGATGAGAAGAGACTTGACTTTATGACGTTTCCCCGTCTGGCAGCTGTTGCCGAGTCGGCATGGACACCGGCAAAAAAGAAAGACTGCAGCCTGTTTATGCAGAAGCTGCCCAAATTCCTGAAACTGCTTGATCGGTTAGGCATTTACTATTTCAATCCTTTTCAGCCGGATGCTACTCCCGAACCGGATGCACCCGATAAAGACGATGTGCTGAAGAACGGCTGACCTGAACAGAGCTGAAAAGAAAAACTGCACCGGACTGTAGACATTCGATTCTATGAGTCCGGTGCAGTTTTTATCTATGTCGGATTACCTGAAAAGTTTTGCTGCATGTACTGATAGGAGGAAAGGAGTGATCATCCTTTTGCTTCCTGATACATGAAACGCTTGATGCTTTTCTTCGCCGTTTTCTCAAACTCTTCAAAGTGAATCTTGACTTTCGTTATCTGGCAATAAGCAGGCAGTTGCTGGTTCAGTTCTATCCGGTTGTTTTCCATGATGCCTTCGATGTCTTTCTGTTGCAGGCCATGCGCGAAAGCATCGTCGAAGTCGGGATAGATAAGTGCTACAAGTTTGTCTTTCTGCAGGACAACCAGCGACTCGGATACATAAGGCATGTTGTTCAGTTTGCTTTCTATTTCCTCCGGATAGATGTTCTGTCCGCTGGCTGTAAGCAACATGTTCTTGCTGCGTCCTCTGACGGTGACGTAACCGTCTTTGTCCATGGTGCCCAGGTCACCGGTGTGCAACCAGCCGTTCGCGTCGATGATTTGCGCTGTGGCTTCCGGATTTTTATAGTAACCCAGCATCAGGTTGGCTCCGCGGCAGACGATTTCGCCTGCTACATGTTGCGGGTCGTTGGAGTCAATCTTGACTTCCATTCGTGAAGTTGCTTTGCCGCAGGAAGCCAGTTTCAAGGTTTCCCAACGGCTCGAACAGATGATAGGACCGCATTCTGTCATACCATAGGCAATGGTGTAGGGGAAGCCGATGGATTTCAGGAAGCGTTCGACATCGGCATTGAACGGTGCTCCTCCGATGATGATTTCGTCAAAGTTGCCACCGAATATTTCCATTGCTTTCTTGCGGGCATCGGCCTTGATGTGGTCGTTGATGATGGGCATCCGCAGCAGCAGTTTTCCAATACGGTTGTCGACACGAGGCAGAATATCCTTCTTGATGATTTTCTCGACAATGAGCGGTACGCAGGAGATGACCCGTGGCCTGATTTCTGCGAAAGACTGTGCGATAATCTTGGGCGACGGCATACGGGTAAGAAAGTACAGATGGGCACCGGCAGAGAATCCGTACAGGAAATCATATACCATACCGAATACATGTCCCAACGGAAGCATGGATACGATGTGGTCGCCCGGGCGAACGGGCAACATTTCGTGGCAATAGGCTATGTTGGACCACAGGCTGCGATAGGGTAGCATGACTCCTTTCGAATAGCCTGTTGTGCCTGATGTATAGTTGATGACCGCCAGTTCTTCGGGTGAAGCCTCTTTGCGGTAGCAGATGTGTTCCGGACGGAAATTCTTGGGGTATCGTTGCCCGTAGATGGCATTGCGATGCTCGAACGCTTCCATCAGCCGTTCGTCGCGGCAGACTACCGGGTTGAATTCCGGCATCAGCACAATGCCCAACAGCAGCGGCATGGCGTCTTCGTTCAGGTTTTCCCATATCTGGTCGCCGACAAACAGCAGCTTGGCTTCGGAGTGGTTGACAATGTTGTGTATGTTGTCAGCCTTGAATTCGTGAAGTATGGGGACAATGACTGCACCATAGGTCAGGGTTGCAAGAAAAGTCACAGCCCAATGTGCGCTGTTGCGTCCGCAAACGGCAATCTTGTCGCCGGGCTTAATGTTGGCACTTTCCAATACGATGTGGAATTTGGCTATTTTCCGGGCAACATCTTTGTATTGCAATGTGGCGCCTTTATAATCTGTCAGGGCATTTCTGTCCCAGTTTTGTATGATGCTTTGTTCAATGTAGTCAATGAACTGCTGTTTCTGTTCCATTTGTTAAATCGGCACACTTTAGTTAAAACCGTGCAAATATAGGGCTTATACCAATGCGAAACAAGCAGTTCATGTTTTTTTAGTTTTTGCTTTTCTCCGAAATGAGCAGTAGTTTATCGCCTACATGCAGCTTCAGGCTTCCATTGGGAATGAGGTATTCGTCGCCTCTTTTTACAATCATCACCAGTGTTCCCTGAGGCAGGTTCATGTCTTTCAGGGTATCGCCCTGTGCCAGTATTTCCGGAGTGACGGTCATATCTTTCAGGTCGGAATCTATCTCATCGGGCAGTTCCACACCGAAGTCGTTGCCTGTTTTGGGCATCGGGATGGAGAGGCCCAGCAATCGGGCGGCCCGCGATACGGTAGTTCCCTGGATGATGAGCGAGACGATGGTGATGAAGAAGACAATGTTGAAGATGGCATCAGAGCCCGGCACATTGGCTACTACGGGATAGGTGGCAAAAATAATGGGAACAGCTCCGCGCAGTCCGACCCATGAGATGAACAGGCGCGATTTGAGCGTTATTTTTTTGCCGAAAGGCAGCAGGCAAAGGAAGACGCTGAGCGGACGGCCTATCAGAATCATGAATACACCGATGAGCAAGGCCACGCAGGCTACTTCGAGCATCTCGTGCGGATTGACCAGAAGTCCCAGGCACAGGAACATGATGATCTGGAACAGCCATGTCAGTCCGTCCATAAAGGTATATATTTCTTTCCTATACATTATCTTGGCGTTACCCACCATCATTCCGGCTATGTAGACAGCCAGATAGCCGTTTCCCTTCAGCAGGTCAGTAAGGGAGAAGGTGAAGAATACGAATGCCAGCAGCAGAATCGGATAGAGCGCTTGGTTATCGATGTTGATTCTGTTCAGGATGAGGATGGCCAGTTTTCCCAGCAGATAGCCGGCGCCGGCTCCGACGATGAACTGTACGAAGAACGAGCCCAGTATATGTGCGGTTTCCATCCCCGACGACTGGATGAACTGTATCAGCACGATGGTAAGCATGTAGGCCATCGGGTCGTTGCTTCCGCTTTCCAGTTCGAGCATGGGGCGCAGATTGTGTCTCAGGTTTATCTTCTGCGAACGCAGTATGGCGAATACGGAGGCCGAATCGGTCGAAGACATGGTGGCGGCCAGCAGCAGGCTGGTGATAAGCGGGAAGTGAATGTTGGTCCAGCTCATGCCCGAAAGCCACCAGATGAAGAGTCCGGTGAACAGGGCTGTAAGCAGTACGCCCGCTGTAGACAATACGATGCCCGGCCACAGGATGGGACGAATCTCGCTTATCTTGGTATCCATACCGCCCGAAAACAGGATGACGCTCAGGGCAACCATACCGATGAACTGTGCCTCCTGTGCATTGTGGAACTGCAAGCCCAGTCCGTCGCTGCCAAAGGCCATGCCCACCATGAGGAAGAGCAACAAGGCCGGTACTCCGAAACGGTAGCCGGTCTTTCCGACAACGATACTGACAAAAAGTAAAATAGACCCGATAAGAAGGATGTTTTCTGCTGTAAAAATCATATTGTAGAATAATAAATTATTGGACGGATGTAAAGATACCAATCTTTAGTTGAATTTTAAAACAAAGGTGGTTTCTTTTCCGGGCAAAAGGGAAATGCTGCCACCCGACAGGCGCATGATTTGTCTGGATATGCTTAAGCCGATGCCGCTTCCGCCCTCTTTGGTCGTGAAGAAGGGGATGAAGATGTGTTCGGCAATCTCTTGAGGAATCTGCGGCCCGTTGTTCGAAATCTCTATGAATATGGCTTCGGAGTCGTTGCAATAGGTGCGTATGCGTATGCAACCCGTGTCGGCTTCCTTGTTGGGAGATGACTCGATGGCCTGTATGGCATTTTTCAGAATGTTGATGACGACTTGCGCTATCAGGTTCTCGTCGGCATAGATGATGAGGTCTTCGGGGGTGACATCGGTCTGGAATGTGATGTGTGCGTCGGGATGCTGGTGCCGGGCCAACTCGATCATTCGTGTAATGAATCCTTTGGCATAGAACAGCGAAGGCTCCGGTGTAGGGATTCGGGTGAACTTCCGGTAGGTTTCGACAAATGCGAGCAATCCCTTGCCGGTACTGCTGATGGTTTGCAGTCCGTTGCGTATTTCTTCTTCTACCGTTGGGGTTGAGGCTTCGTCCGCTTTGCCCGGTTGGGCGACAAGGTGCAGCAACGTATCGCTTAGCGAGGTGATGGGAGTCACTGCATTCATGATTTCGTGTGTCAGGACACGGGTGAGCCTGATCCATGAATCGATTTCTTTTTCGTCCAGTTCGTTGTTGATGTCGTTCAGGGCAAGAATGCGCAGGGGCTCGTCGCGAACTACTATACCGCTGACGCGTACGGACAGGTTGACCGTGCCGCGCTCGTTGCTGAAAGCAATCTGCAGTTTGTCGCCCGGGCGGCATTGGCTGATGGTGTCTGTCAGTCGGGAGTCGACGCGGCTAAGCTGCTTGACGTGGGTGAACACATTGATGCCCAGCAGCCGTAGGGCTTCATCGTTCTTTTGATAGACGGCTCCGTTTTCGTTCAGCACTACGATGCCGGTGTTGACACAGCCCAGAATCAGCTCGTAGTATTTCTCCTTTTGGATGGTTTCTTTCTTGACGTTGTGCAGGATGCATGCCACTTTGTTCAATGCCCGGTTGACAATTCGGTTTTCCCGGTTGTGGTCGTCCTCGTTGAAGTGGATGGAGTTGTCATTGTTTTCAATGGCGTCGAGCAAAAAGAGTACGTTGCGTATGTGGCGGCGGTAAAGCTGGTGTTGCCAGTATAGGGCGACGGGCAAGAGGGCGGTGAACACAAGAGCCCAAAAGGTAGGATTAAGGAATCTTGGGAGGGGCAGGGGATGCCACAGGAGCGTTGCCCAGAAGAAACCTGCCATGAAAGTCACCAGCAGACTGACGCCCACCCGGAACGGATAGTATTGTCTTGGATCTTTTTCCTTCATTCGCGTAACAGTTTGTTAGAGTCCGAACTTCTTCATTTTATTGTATAGGGTCTGGCGGCTGATTCCCAGTTGGGCGGCTACGGCAGACAGGTTGCCGTTGCAGCTGTCCAGTGCTTTGCGAATCATCTTGAACTCCATTTCTTCCAAGGTCGAGGCCGGCATTTCCGGACTTTTCTCCTGATGGGAGGTCAGTTGAAACAGCTCGGCAGGCAAGCAGGTGTCATCGCAGATGATGACGGCCTTTTCGATGGTGTGTTCCAGCTCGCGGATGTTGCCATACCAGGGATGCTGCTTCAGCTTGGCTTGGGCACTTTCGGTGAGGCTGACCAGTGGCTTGTCGTAGCGTTTGCAGAAGCGGGTAATGAACATTTCGGCCAGCGGGACAATGTCTTCGGGGCGTTGCCTGAGCGGCGGGATTTCCAGATGTATCGTGTTGATTCTGTACAACAGGTCTTCGCGGAATTCGTTCCTTTGTACCATGTCCTGAAGATTGCGGTTGGTGGCGCAAATCAGGCGGATGTTGACCGGAACCGGGGTGTTGCTACCTACACGGACAATGCTGCGGCGCTGGATGGCTGTCAGCAGTTTGGCTTGCAGGTGATAGGGCAGGTTGCCTATTTCGTCCAGAAAGAGGGTACTCTGGTCGGCCGATTCAAACTTGCCGGCACGGTCGGCATGTGCGTCGGTGTAAGCGCCTTTGATGTGGCCGAAGAGCTCGCTTTCGAACAGGCTCTCGGTGATGGCCCCCATATCTACGCACACCATTTCGTGCTGGTGGCGGTGGGACAGTCGGTGTATTTCGCGTGCCAGCATCTCTTTGCCGGTACCGTTTTCGCCGGTTATCAGTATGTTGGCATCGGTTGCGGCGACTTTCTGTACCAGTAACTGCAAGTGCTTCATGGCGGGACTTTCTCCCCAATACATGCTGTCTTTTTCTGTTTTCGGTTTTTTCCGGTTGGTGTTGTTAGCCGGTTGCCCGTCTTCTATGGCGCGTATCAGGGTTTCGATGACTTTGCGGTTGTCCCAGGGCTTGACGATGAAGTCGGCCGCTCCCTCTTTCATGCCCCGTACGGCTAAGTCGATATCGGCATAGGCAGTAAAGAGCACAACGGGCAGCTTGGGGGCAGCCTTTTTGATTTCGTGCAGCCAGTAGAGCCCTTCATTGCCCGTGTTGATGCCTGCTGTGAAATTCATGTCGAGCAGGATTATTTGCCATTTTTCCTCGTTGATGACGGAGGGCAGTGTGACAGGCGAAGAAAGTACTTTTATGGTATCGAAGTAGGGCTTTAGCAGTAATTGCAATGCTGCGAGTACTCCCTGGTTGTCGTCAACTATGAGAATCTTTCCGTATTTTCTGTTCATCCTTGTTTCTGGTAAGCTTTGTTTATTCGGGCTTCGCGAGCCATATGCTTGGAGAGCCTTTACAGAGAGGGTAAAAGTACGAATTAAATCTGAAACGCAAGCTTTGTCCGGAGGATATTTTCGACGATGGACTGGAAGTTGCCCGATTGCGGTACGCGCGGCTTTGCTCTTTATTTTCCAACCGCAGGTTTCCGTCAGGGATAACAGTGGGGTTATGTCCGAATTCCCGTGGGGTTATGTCCGTATCCTCCTGGGGTTACGTCCGTTCCCTCAAGGGGAAACTCTCGTTCCCCAAGGAGGTTACGGCCGTTCCCCAAAGAGGAAACGACAGTTTCCAAGGCAGGGAACGAACGGAAACTGCAAGCGTTTGAGCTACAGAGACTTGCACTTTTGCCTTGTTGCGCTTGGGTTATAAAAAAACTTTTGGCAGGTCGGCGGCGTACATCCGGTTTATATCAGCTGCATCTTTATGCCGAATGAAAGGCTCAGGTAATCTTTGGGCTTCAGATATTTGTTGGTAAATGCGCTTATCACGTAGAGGTCGCATGTGCTGATTTCGTAGAACAGACTGATTTGCTTAGCCATAAACCGATGTTTTTGGTCGATGTTGAACGTGACTCGTTGCCCTAAGAAAACATGAAAGCGTATTTGGGACGAAAAGCCATAATAACCTTTAGGATAACGGTCCGGCTCGTTCACCCAGAAGTCATCACCAAATACGGTATTCACATACATGCCGCACGTAAGCGGGTTGATGCTGAACGGACTTTCTTTGATGCGTAAGTCCCAGGGGATATAATTTTGTTTTAAAGTGAAGGTAAGTTTGGCTTTCCTCGATTCATATTTAGGTAGAATGCCGAAAAGCATGTCTGTCTCCCACTGATTGTGACGTCCATAGTCCCAACCGGGTCCCACCGATACGAGGCCTATATTGCCTGCAAACTGAATTTTGCTGTATACAGGTATCAGGGCTTCCCAGCGGTTGCGGTAGCGGCGGATGCGATGGTCGTATTTGTTTTGATACTGTGGCATGTCTTCGTCGGTCGGTGGTGCCCATATCGTATCGTGTTTTACTATCCAGACGGTATCGTGCTGAAGTTCTGCCTGCTGGATGGTGGAAGAATCGGCGGGTTCGCGATAGGTGATTCTTATGCTGTCTTCCTGCTCTATTTGTGCCTGAAGCGGAAATGCGAATGCGGACAGGAGTAGAGCAAGGCAATAGGGAATGCCTTTTTTAATAATATACCACTTCTCTTTCATAGCCTTCAGGTGTTATGGTGAAAATATAATAGTTGCGGTGTTTCATGCAGTCGCTCATATAATACATGATTCCGTCCTCGAAAAGTTCTTCTTCAAAAAGATGGTGTTCGTGGCCTGCAGTACAAAACTGAATGCCTGGAAACTCGATGACATACCGTTCGAATACCCGTGCCACATTGTTGTTGAACTGGTCGGCATACGGGCGTACGTGCATGGATATGACAGTCTTGTCAAATTCATCCCTGCGGTTGTGAATTTCGTTTTCCAGAAATTCGAAGTCGGGGATGGGCTGCGAATAGTCGTTTTCGAGGGCATTGGTATTCAGGCAGACAAACTTGACACGTCCGGCAATGAAACTGAAATTGGGATTACCGAAAATGGCTCTGTAGGCTTCTTCGCCAGTTCCCAGACAGTCGTGGTTGCCAATCAGCGTGACGTAGGGTATGTTCAGCTTATTCATAATGTCGCGTTGCCACAGGAATTCGTTGGTGACTCCGAAGTCGCTCATGTCGCCTCCATGTATCACAAAGTCAATATCGTTTCGCTGATTCAGATGTTCGACAAAATCCTCCGTCTCGTCGTACCATCGCTGTGAGTCACTCATTGTGACGATCCGTAGGGTGTCTTTGCCCAGGCAGCGTGCCTCGATTTCTTCGATATTGTGTGCATTGACATTTGTTTCACCGCTTATTCGTACATCGTAAGGATGATAATCTATCATGTCGCAACCGGCTAGCAGCAAACATGCCGAAATGATGTAAAGTAGGGAATGCCTCATGTCTATATCTTACGTTAATAATAAAAAGCTGTATGATCGCTCGGACTGTTTGTATAGTGTGATACTCTTCTCTGAGAGGTGGTGTGTGATAAAACAGAATCCGATAAACAGGTTGCAAAAATATGTTTTTCTCTCTGAATGTAGTTTACCAGATTGACTCTTTTTGTGTTCCGAAAGGAATACTTTACAAGGGTAACAGGAGGAGGGGGGAGGAAAATTGGCTTGCTTTTCGTTGGGGAGGGAATAAAACAGAACCGGCAGGTATAAAAAAACTGGCTATCAATGATGCCATTGATAACCAGTTCCAGTTCTTTATATATTACTTCTTTTCCGTTAACGGATTCGGTTTACTCGAATGTTCCATAACGTGTAGGAAGCAGTTTGCGGT
>ERZ1504249.500-NODE-500-length-11913-cov-3.783943_pt1 | contig 11913 bp, 7 predicted proteins | sample MGYA00571884_ERZ1504249 | MGnify/ENA primary metagenome ERZ1504249 (study PRJEB39906, sample SAMEA3182069) | gut metagenome | biome: human; feature: gut; material: Stool; isolation source: human stools | place: Canada | collected 2011-11-08 ...
AAATTATTCCTATCTTATAGCTGTATTTTGAAGAAAAAACTTGGCTTCGTCACAATACTCTTTACATTCTTCGGGTGACATATTGTCGTATAACTGGTTGGAGGTAAATTGGGAATGTGCGTCGAGTATGGATAAGAGGCAAAATATTCCTATATAAATAATTTTATTCATACAGTATTATTATAGATTATAAGATTCATTGCAAAGTTACATATTAAAATTGAAGAGTACAATATGGAAATCAAAGAATTTTTAAATTCCTTTTGGACTTTGACTATATGTGCAATAAAAGTAGAATGGCTTAATTAATATAAGAAGAATTTTGCAGATAACAAATAAGTCTATACTCCAAACAAACTTATACCACAGATAACTCGGATTATTACCGATTATTAAACCTGTTATTCTGATGGTCAAGAACAGTTCTGTAGCAATCTGTGAAATCTGTAGTAAAGTATGTTGTATCCGAGTTAATATTTTTTTTCATGCCTGCAAGTTTTGTAGCTTGTGAGAGTCTTTTGTTAGAGTTTTATTCTTCAGTCTTTTCTGCCTGCTTTTCCAGCTCCTTCGCTTCGTTCCAAAGTTTGTCCATCTCGGCCAGGCTCATGTCGTGCAGGTTGCGGCCTTCCTTGATGGTGTGGGCTTCCAGATAGTTGAAGCGGCGGATGAATTTCTGGTTGGTGTGTTCCAGCGCGTTGTCGGGATTGATCTTGTAGAGGCGGGCAGCATTGATGAGGCTGAACAGAACGTCGCCGAACTCTTCTTCGGCTTTCTGTTTGTCCATATTGGCTACTTCGGCCTGAAATTCCTGAATCTCTTCCTTCACCTTGTCCCATACCTGTTCGCGTTCTTCCCAGTCGAAGCCTACGTTGCGTGCCTTGTCCTGAATGCGATAGGCCTTGATGAGTGTAGGCAAGGCAGCAGGCACACCACTCAACACGGTTTTGTTTCCACCTTTTTCTTTCAGCTTCAGCTGTTCCCAGTTTTCCACTACCTGAGCGGCGCTTTCGGCTTTGGCATCGCCGAATACGTGCGGATGGCGATAGATGAGCTTTTCGCAGAGGCGGTCGCAGACGTCCTTGATGTCGAAGTCGCCTGTCTCGCTGCCTATCTTGGCGTAGAAGGCCACGTGCAGCAGAACGTCGCCCAGCTCCTTGCAGATGTCCTGCTTGTCGTCGCGCATCAGGGCGTCGCACAGTTCGTACGTTTCTTCAATGGTGTTGGGGCGCAGACTCTCGTTGGTCTGTTTGCGGTCCCACGGACATTTTTCGCGCAGTTCGTCCAGTATGTCGAGGAAGCGTCCGAAAGCTTCCATCTGTTCTTTACGTGTATGTTGCATCATCGTTGTTGGTTTTAAAAATCTCGGGCAAAGGTACAAAGTTTTTTTCAGATAAAGTGCTGAGAACGAAACATTAGTAGTTTCCTTCCGTTTCCAGCTTAGGAAACTCCCGTTTCCTGCTTAGGATACGGCCGTTCCCTCCTTAGGATACGAGCGTTTCCTCCTTAGGGAACGGGCGTAACCTCTTGTGGAAACGGAGGGGATAACAGAGGTGGATGTGGGAAACTGAGTTTAGTGTTTGTTCTTCTGCCTCATTTCGTACGAAATCAGCAGTCCTACCACTTGCGAATAGTTCTGTCGTCCGCTTTCAATCTTGTTGCCTTTCAGGTAGAGGTCGTACATCCAGTCTTGTATCGAGCCGATGAGGGGGCTGTACTTTTCAGTCCAGTACAGTCGGTTCTGCTCGTAGACTTCGACCACTTCGGGACGGATGCGGCCGGCAAGGGCTTCGAATTCTTCCTGCGTGAGCAGTGGGCGAGCGTTGGACAGCACGTGAGGCAGCAGAGACAGGTAGCCGCTGAAGCGCATGGCTTGCCAGCGGGAACGGCTGCACACCTGATAGGCGTAGAAGTTGGCCTCGGCCTCGCTGGTGATGCCCAGCAGGTGGGCCAGTTCGTGGGTGTAGGTGGCAGGGTACTGGTTGGGCAACAGGTCGCCGTTGACGGTGAATTCGCAGAAGAACGGCCCCATGCTGCCCGTCACGCCCACGGCAGAAATGAGCGGTGTGAAAACCATGGTCTTCACACGTGGTTGCGGATGGAAAGGCCGGTGTACGGCCAGTTCGGGGGCTATGTGGTTGTAGCCTTCGACGGCGGCGTCGCGTATCAGTCGTTTATCGGTGAGGGGTTGAGGCGTGAAGCTGGCATTCAGGCTGTCGATGTAGTGGTCGGCGAAATCCAGAAAGACTTCTTTGGAGTATTCGGCCGGCTCGATGCCGGTGCGCGCATAAAATCCCGGTTGCGAGTAGTTCAACCCCCACGCCAGGTAGAACCAGGCATACACCCAAAGCAGATATTCGCCCACCTTGCGAAGCGCACGCAGCAGTCGCTGCTTGCGGCGGATGACGGCATAGACCGGATAGAGCACTACCCATGCGATGCTGAGGGCGATGAACACATCGCCGATGGCAAAGGGGAAGAGGGCCGAGAAGGCCGAAAGTACATAAGCAATGCCGGGGTAGAGGTGCTGGGCATACCACTGTCCCCACGAAGGAATCTGCTGGGTCAGGACGACGTACAGCAACAGAAGCAGCAACAGGCCGTGACGGGGTCTGACATGCGAACGTATGCGTGTGAACGTGCGATTCATATAATGCGGATGTTTTTTTAGAAGAATGCTCCGGCAAAAGTAATACTAATTTTGAAAATCCTGTCCGTCAGTATCGCCGGATGCCAATAAATTTGTAAATTTGCCGCCAAATAAACTATAATCAATGATTTGAAGACAATGGAATTAGCAAGTAAGTACAATCCCGCTGATGTGGAAGGGAAGTGGTACCAGTATTGGTTGGACCACAAACTGTTCAGTTCGAAACCTGATGATCGTGAGCCTTACACCGTCGTCATCCCGCCCCCCAACGTCACCGGAGTATTGCACATGGGACACATGTTGAATAATACCATTCAAGATATTCTGGTGCGTCGTGCCCGTATGGAAGGCAAGAATGCCTGCTGGGTGCCGGGTACCGACCATGCCTCGATAGCCACCGAAGCCAAAGTGGTGAACAAACTGGCTGCACAGGGCATCAAGAAGACCGACCTGACGCGTGAGGAATTTCTGAAACACGCCTGGGACTGGACACACGAACACGGAGGCATCATCCTGAAACAGCTCCGCAAGCTGGGCGCATCGTGCGACTGGGACCGCACCGCATTCACCATGGATGAGAAGCGCAGCGAGAGCGTCATCAAGGTATTTGTCGACCTGTACAACAAAGGCCTGATTTACCGTGGCGTACGTATGGTGAACTGGGACCCCAAGGCACTTACTGCCCTGAGCGACGAGGAAGTAATCTATAAGGAAGAGCACAGCAAGCTCTACTACCTGCGTTACAAGGTAGAGGGCGATGCCGAAGGCCGTTATGCCATCGTGGCTACTACCCGTCCCGAAACCATCATGGGCGATACAGCCATGTGTATCAACCCGAACGACCCGAAGAACGAATGGTTGAAGGGAAAGAAAGTGATTGTGCCGCTGGTAGGCCGTGTCATTCCGGTGATCGAGGACGATTATGTAGACATCGAGTTCGGTACTGGCTGTCTGAAAGTGACTCCGGCTCACGACGTGAACGACTACATGCTGGGCGAGAAGTACAACCTGCCGAGCATCGACATCTTCAACGACAACGGCACCCTGAGCGAAGCCGCTGGCCTGTATGTAGGTATGGACCGCTTCGACGTGCGCAAGCAGATTGAGAAAGACCTGGACGAAGCCGGATTGCTGGAGAAAGTAGAAGCTTATACCAACAAGGTAGGTTTCTCCGAACGTACCAATGTGCCCATCGAACCGAAGCTCTCCATGCAGTGGTTCCTCAAGATGCAGCACTTTGCCGACATGGCTTTGCCGCCGGTAATGAACGACGAACTGAAGTTCTATCCGGCTAAATATAAGAACACTTACAAGAACTGGCTGGAGAACATCAAGGACTGGTGTATCAGCCGTCAGCTGTGGTGGGGACACCGCATTCCGGCTTACTACCTGCCCGAAGGCGGATACGTTGTAGCCGAGACTGCCGAACAGGCACTGGAACTGGCCAAAGCCAAAACCGGCAATGCAGACATGACACTGGCCGACCTGCGTCAGGACGAGGACTGTCTGGATACATGGTTCTCTTCGTGGTTGTGGCCCATCTCGCTGTTCGACGGCATCAACAATCCCGGCAACGAAGAAATCAAATACTATTATCCTACCAGCGACCTGGTGACAGGACCGGATATTATCTTCTTCTGGGTGGCCCGTATGATTATGGCCGGTTACGAATACATGGGCGACATGCCTTTCAAGAACGTATACTTCACCGGTATCGTGCGCGACAAACTCGGCCGTAAGATGTCCAAATCGCTCGGTAACTCGCCCGACCCGCTGGATCTGATCGAGAAGTACGGTGCCGACGGTGTACGTATGGGAATGATGCTTTCGGCTCCTGCCGGAAACGACATCCTCTTCGACGATGCATTGTGCGAACAGGGACGTAACTTCAACAACAAGATATGGAATGCTTTCCGCCTCGTTAAAGGTTGGGAAGTAAGCGACGATGCCGCTGTGCCCGAAGCTGCCGAGCTGGCTATGCGCTGGTTCGACGCCAAGCAGAATGCCGTAGCAGCCGAAGTAGCTGACTTGTTTGGCAAGTATCGTCTGAGCGAAGCGCTGATGGCAGTCTACAAACTGTTCTGGGACGAGTTCTCGGCCTGGTATCTGGAGATGATCAAGCCTGCTTACGGACAGCCCGTCAGCCGCAAGGTGTACGATACGACCATTGCTTTCTTCGACAACTTGCTGCACCTGCTGCATCCGTTCATGCCTTTCATCACCGAAGAGCTGTGGCAGCACATTGCCGACCGCAAGGATGGCGAAAGCCTGATGGTAAGCCCGATGGCTGCTCCTGCTGCCTACGACGAAGAGCTGCTTAAGCAGTTCGAGGCTGTGAAGGAAGTAATCAGTAATATCCGTGCCATCCGTCTGCAGAAGAATATCGCCCAGAAAGAAGAACTGGAGTTGCAGGTGGTAGGCGAAAATCCGGTAGCTGCTTATACGGCAGTCATCACTAAGATGTGCAACCTTTCTGCTATTCAGTTGGTAGCCTCAAAGACCGAAGGTGCTGCTTCATTCATGGTCGGCACAACGGAATATGCAGTTCCGCTGGGTAACCTGATTGATGTGGAAGCCGAAATAGCCCGTATGGAAGCCGAGCTGAAGCACAAGGAAGGTTTCTTGCAGGGAGTCATGAAGAAGCTGAGCAACGAGAAGTTTGTGAACAATGCTCCGGCTGCTGTCATCGAACTGGAACGTAAGAAACAGGCCGATGCCGAAAGTATCATCAAGTCTTTGAAAGAAAGCATTGCAGCTTTGAAGAAAGCCTAAGCTGACATAAGACCATAAAAAAGATTCACGCTGATGCAGCAACCTGAAAGGTAAAACTGCAATCAGCGTGAATTTTTTGTTTTAATAGATATCTCTCTTAGTCAGAATGTTCCTGGAAAAAATAAAAGAAAGAGAGGGGGAGAGGAAGCAAAATCCGGGTAACTTATTCCAGCAGTTTCTTCAGGAAGTCATCCAGCTCTTCGTCCAATCCTTTCAGCAACTCGTCGTTTACCAGCAATGTATCGTCGTCCATCAGGAGCAGTTCGGCAATGGTTTCCTTTTCCTCGTCCACCAGAACGAAAGAATAGGGTTTCATGATGGTCAGCTTGTCGAATGCACATTCTTTCTTCATGTTGCCCAGCATATTGGCCAATATGCGTTCTACGTTCTCGTAAAAGTCGTCACCCTCGTAGGTCATCCACTCTTCGACAGTGGCATGTACCAGTTCGTTGTCGTCGTCATCGAAAATCAGCAAGTCTCCGGAACTCTGGACGGGTTGCAGATGAATGTCGGTGACGATGGTTTGCTCGCAACCGCAGGCAAATTTGGCGATTGCTTTCTTGATGGTTTCTTCTATGAGCGATAATGTAGATTGGCTGAGTTTCATATGCTTCTTTCTTTATGCGTGCGTCAAAGGTAGGGAAAATAATTAATAATCGGTTAAAAAAAGCCGGGAAACTTCGGTACACTGTTATTTTTCAGTTTCCCTGAAGCGGCCCATTTGCATGTCGAGCATGTGTATGCTGGCTTGCCGTTTCTCCAGTTCTACCACATACATGCTGGTCAGCAAATAGTTGGGGACACTGCTGGCATCGACTCCTCGGGTAGTTTTCTTCTGTTCTACCTGATCTATTTCGGCTGCTACAGCCTGTGCCTTTTGTGCCCAGGACAATGCGCTCTGTATGCTGTCCTGCATTTCGTAACCCAATGCCAGGTTGTAGGCGGCATACATTTTCTGCTTACCTTTCTTCTTGTTGTATTCTTTTTCCCAAAGGGCAACTGCGCCCGGCCAGTTTTTCTCTTTTACATAGATGGCTGCGTCGCGCATGTTCACCGAGCCACCGGTGAAGAAGTATCTCCGTTCCGTAGTCCAGTAAGGGAGCAGATGTTTTACGGGAATCGTTCCGGCAAAAATAGAAGCCTCCTTTATCAGGTCCTCATCCTTGATGAGACGGGCTCTTACCTGTTCTATTCCGATCCCAACGTTTTCCCAATAAATGCTGTCCGAAGGAGTCAGGCTGGCAATAGGCTTGCTGCGGTTGGGGACGTATATTCTGACAGTGGGGTATACGGCCAGGTCGGTAGTGCCGAGGTAAGTGTTGTAAGGAGAAATAGACTCTATCTTGCGGATAGCTTTCATTTGTATGTTTTCTATCGCAATAAGGAAATCAACCTTTAATTGCCGGGTCAGTGCATCTACTTCTTCCATGCTTAAGGTGGTTTCGCGGGGAGTGATGTCGTTGCTACGCAGGGCTGAGTCGCAGATGATGACTTCGTCGAAGTAGTTTTCATCGGCAATGGCCTGTGCCAGCGATTCGGTTGCCAGTACGGGGTTTCCGTTATAGTACTGGACAAGTCGGGTTACTTCTCTTTCCGTTTTGGGCGCATCCTGCTTTGGGTTTATCAGCTGGTTGTTGGGCGTATCGGGCATATTGTTGACGATGGCTACCCGTTTCAGCATGGGAGGAAAACTTATTTCAGCAGGAATCATGTAGTCTATCGAAAGCTGTTCCAGACTTTGGCAACTGCTTAACAACAGGCAGAAAAAAATGAAAGAATAAATATACTTTGTCATGGTCTTTATCTGTTTATTCGCATGAACAAAAATACACTTTTCTCGCTATAAATAAAAAGCCTTGAACAGTTTTTAACCGTTCAAGGCTTTGTGTTGCTAGTTTGAAAAGATTGCTAACGGAACTTATTGGTTTCTTCCGTGGCAGTTCTTATATTTCTTGCCGCTTCCGCAGGGGCAGGGATCGTTACGACCTACAGTCTTTTCAGCACGGATCGGTTCGCGTTTCTGTTGTTCGCGGGTATCCTGTGCGGCTGCTGCCTGTTGGTTCGGATCGTTCAGATCTTCTTTCTGCTCCCGGTACTTACTCATGTCCTGACGTTGTTCGGGGGCAGCCTGGCGTACTTCTACGTGTTGCTGAGGAGCCTGTTGCTGTGCAGGTTGCTGTGCAGGCTGTGCATCCTGCGGCTGTTGAGGCTGTTGCGACTGTGCAGGAGCTTCCTGTACAGGGATCTGCCCACGCATCAGGATGGAAACAGTTTCGTTATTGATCTTGTTGACCATATTGTCGAACAGATTAACTGACTCCAGCTTGTAGATAAGCAGCGGGTCTTTCTGTTCGTAGCTTGCATTCTGTACTGAGTGTTTCAGTTCGTCCAGTTCGCGCAGATTTTCTTTCCATGCTTCGTCAATGACATGCAGCAGGATTGATTTCTCGAACGATTTTACTACTTCCTTACATTCGCTTTCGTAAGCAGCTTTCAGGTTGCATGAGATGTTGTAGATACGTTTTCCGTCTGTGATAGGTATCAGAATATTTTCGTACATGAATCCCTGCTGTTCGTATACCTGCTTGATGACCGGATTGGCAATCTGTGCCATACGTTCGGTACGGCGTTTGAACAGTTCCATTGCAGCATCGAATACACGTTCGGCCAGTTTCTCTTTCTTCTCATTCTTGAATTCTTCTTCGGTGAATGGAACTTCCATGGCAAGTACCTGAAGTACGTCCATCTTGCAGCTCTCATAATCGGCTGCTTCGACAGCGCTGGCAGCACGGTCCCATATCATGTTGACGATATCCATACCGATACGCTCGCCCATCAAGGCGTGACGGCGTTTAGTGTAGACAACCGTACGTTGCTTGTTCATCACGTCATCGTATTCCAGCAAACGTTTACGAATACCGAAGTTGTTTTCTTCAACCTTCTTCTGGGCACGCTCGATTGATTTGGAAATCATGCTGTGCTCGATCATTTCACCTTCTTTGAAGCCTAATTTGTCCATCACACCGGCAATACGGTCGGAAGAGAACAGACGCATCAGGTCGTCTTCCAATGAAACGAAGAATACGGAAGAACCCGGGTCACCCTGACGACCGGCACGACCACGCAACTGACGGTCTACACGACGTGATTCGTGACGTTCCGTACCAATGATAGCCAAACCGCCGGCAGCTTTTACTTCGGGGCTTAACTTGATATCGGTACCACGACCGGCCATGTTGGTAGCGATGGTTACCGTACTGCTTTGTCCGGCTTGAGCTACGATATCAGCTTCTTTCTGGTGTAACTTGGCGTTCAATACATTGTGAGGAATCTTGCGCATGGTCAGCATCTTGCTCAGCATTTCCGAGATCTCGACCGAGGTAGTACCTACCAGTACCGGACGTCCGGCCTGAACCATGGCTTCGATTTCTTCGATGACGGCTTTATATTTTTCGCGTTTGGTTTTGTAAACGCGGTCGTTCATGTCTTTACGGGCAATGGGGCGGTTGGTCGGAATAACCACTACATCCAGTTTGTAGATATCCCAGAACTCGCCGGCTTCTGTTTCGGCCGTACCGGTCATACCCGACAGCTTGTGATACATACGGAAATAATTCTGTAATGTAATGGTAGCAAAAGTCTGGGTAGCGGCTTCTACTTTTACTCTTTCCTTAGCCTCGATAGCCTGGTGCAAACCATCAGAGTAACGACGGCCTTCCATGATACGACCCGTTTGCTCGTCCACAATCTTCACTTGTCCGTCGATGACTACATATTCATCATCTTTCTCGAACATAGTATATGCTTTCAGCAATTGGTTGATGGTATGTACACGTTCCGACTTGATGGCATAGTTGGTCATCAAAGCATCTTTCTTAGCCAGACGCTGTTCGTCGGTCAGGTCTTTTTCATTCTCCAAGGCAGAGAGTTGGGCTGCGATATCAGGCAAAACAAAGAGGGTCGGGTCTTCGGAGTTACCGGTAATCAGGTCGACACCTTTATCTGTCAGGTCTACACTGTTCAGCTTTTCATCGATAACGAAATACAACGGGTCGGTAACTTCGTGCATACGTTTGTTGTTCTGCTCCATGTAGATCTCTTCTGTCTTGAGCATTCCGGCCTTGATACCCTGTTCGCTAAGGAACTTGATCAATGCTTTGTTCTTGGGCAGACACTTGTGGCTGCGGTACAGAGCAAGGAAGCCTTCTTCCTGATCTTTCTTATCATCGGAAGCAATCAGACGCTTGGCCTCGGCAAGATATTTGGTTGCCAATACTTTCTGTGCTTCTACCAGGCGTTCAACCAACGGACGGAGTTGTTCGAACAGCTGATCGTCGCCTTTGGGTACAGGACCAGAGATGATCAACGGAGTTCGTGCATCATCAATCAATACGGAGTCTACCTCATCGACGATGGCGTAGTTGTGTTGGCGCTGAACGAGATCTTTCGGACTGATGGCCATGTTGTCACGCAAGTAGTCGAAACCAAATTCGTTGTTGGTACCGAAAGTAATATCTGCCATATAAGCCTGACGGCGTGCGTCTGAGTTGGGACGATGTTTGTCGATACAGTCTACGCTCAGTCCGTGGAACATGTACAACGGTCCCATCCATTCAGAGTCACGTTTAGACAGGTAGTCGTTTACAGTAACGACATGTACTCCGTTTCCTGTCAGTGCATTGAGGAATACGGGTAAAGTTGCTACCAATGTTTTACCTTCACCGGTTGCCATTTCGGCAATTTTGCCTTTATGAAGAACAACACCACCAAACAGCTGTACGTCATAGTGTACCATGTTCCAGGTAACTTCGTTTCCGCCGGCCATCCAGTGGTTCTGGTAAATGGCTTTGTCTCCTTCGATGCGTACGAAATCTTTGGTAGCAGCCAGGTGCCGGTCGAAATCAGTAGCAGTAACCACAATTTCTTCGTTTTCGGCAAATCTTCTGGCAGTATCTTTCACGATGGCAAAAGCTACCGGCAATACATCATCGAGGGCTTTTTCGTAGATATCCAGTATCTCTTTCTCGATTTTGTCAATTTGTGTAAAGAGTGCTTCGCGGTCCTCCAGTTCAGTAGACTCAACACTGGCTTTCAGTTCATCTACTTTGGCCCGCTGCTCGGCTGCAGAATTGCGGATGTAGGCCTTCAGTTCTTCTGTTTTGGCGCGCAGGCCATCATTGTCGAGCTTGGCTACTTCCGGATAGGCAGCTTTGATTTTGTTCACCCACGGCTGTATTTCTTTCATGTCGCGTGTGGACTTATTGCCAAAGATCGAGCTTAAAAATTCATTAAATCCCATTTTATATATTTGTTTTTATTATTATTAGCTATATGATTGATATACTTTGCGATGCAAAGGTAATAAATTCGGCATAGAGGACGTAGTCTTTCAGCATAGTTTTTTCCTATGAAACCCGATTAATTCGTAATGAGAACCGTAGTTTGGAAAGAATACAATAATGCCAATGAATTTCTGTAGAAATAAAAATCAGAAATCGAGCGGGGTTGATTGACAAGCATTAGGTGCACGGATACGCAGAGCCTTTGCCAAAGTGGGGGCAACTCGGTCTGTGCAGACAGGAATGCGTACTGTTTCGGGTTTGATGCCTGGGCCTAATAATATAAGTGGAGCTGGTATTTCAGCAGAACGTACTACGCGATTATCGGTATTGTTTTCTTGCATAACACTCCATCCCGGCAAGACTTTTATGAGTAAGTCGCCAGAACGTTTGCGGTGAAAACTGTTTCGGATACGTTCAATTTGTGGTGACCAAGGACCTAATAAAAGTCGATTGGCTGAATAGATTTCATTTACGCCACTGAACTGGACTAAGAACTGGGCAGACTTTTCCTGTATCTCGTTTAAGTCCAGCTGTTTGCTTTCTATCAGCTTGTGGTTCAGATAGATTTGCAGATTATGGTAACCTTCTACGTATTGGCCTTCTCCGTATGTAGCCATAAGGTACATGTTCAGTAAGGTTGCACAACGGTTCAGGTAGAATTCACCGCCTGGAACACGGTAGATGCCAACATCGGCTGCTTCAGGGTCTGCATAGCCGGTGGAAGTAATACATAAAAGAATATTCTGCAATCCTATGTGGCGGTCGAGCATGTCAAGCAAGTTGGCAATACTGCGGTCCAAGCGCGCATAGGTATCTTGTATTTCCATAGCACACTCTTGTGTGCTTTTATGGTTATAGTTGCCTGCGTAATAGGTAAGGGCTAATAGATCGGGTATTTCGTCTTTACCTAAGGTACTTTTGGATAGTAATTCTTCGGTCAGCAGATTTACTTCGTCGTTTGCAAACGGACTGAGAATTAATCTGCGGAAACTATTTGTACGGTCGTTATTTAAATGATATTTGAAGGCATCGGTTCTCCATTCGGGGAGAAACGTATAGCTGGTAACCGGGAACAGCGGATCCCATACCATATCTTTGATACGGAAATCCGGAGAGTTGCGGTCATTATATTGGCTTATCCACCACGGAAAA
>ERZ1504249.503-NODE-503-length-11865-cov-3.961897_pt1 | contig 11865 bp, 13 predicted proteins | sample MGYA00571884_ERZ1504249 | MGnify/ENA primary metagenome ERZ1504249 (study PRJEB39906, sample SAMEA3182069) | gut metagenome | biome: human; feature: gut; material: Stool; isolation source: human stools | place: Canada | collected 2011-11-08 ...
GCGCAGGAAAAAAAGAGGCAAAAAAAGAGAGAAAAGACTTGCATTGTTGCGAACATTCCTGTAAACTAATCATACAAATAGGCAGCCTGCTCAAAGGCGGTCGCTGAATATGATGCAAAGGAGAATCTTTGGGGATGAAGAGGATCGTAAGCAAAAGATGGCTGGCATTGCTGACGGCAGCATTGCTGGTTTTCGCGCTCCTGCCGGGCGCGGCGCTGGCAGATGAACCGGTGGCGCAGATCGGTACTACCGAGGGTACTACCGAGTATGATTCGCTGACGGACGCTCTGAGCGCGGCGGGAGAGGGGCAAATTGTCAAAGTCATTGCCAATACCACGGTATCCGGCAGTTTTGAGCTTACGACGACCATTACGCTGGATCTGAACGGAAAGACGGTCGATTGGACGACCAGTGACTCGGTCGCGCTGAACGTCACTGCAGGGACGCTGACCATTCAGGACAGTGCTACAGGCGGAGCCCTGAACATAACCAGCACAAGCACTAAAGCCAATGCCTATGGCATTTGCGCGCGTGGCGGCAATCTGGTTCTCAAGAGCGGGACGGTGTCCTACAGCACCACCACCAATGGGAGCGCGTGCGCCGCAATTGCCACGGGCGGCACCAGCGGCCTCACGATGGAAGGTGGCACTGTGAAGCTCTTGCAGACGGCCGACGATATCGTATATGCGTATGGTGTGTTTGCCGCCGGGAACGGGGTGCATAGCTTTACGGGCGGAACGGTCGAACTGGGTAGCGGTGTCAAGGCGGACAATGTCTATGGCGTCTGCGTGGCGATGTTCAGCAGTGGAAAGCCGACGTCCATCGACGCCCTTACGGTAGATGCCTCTCAGGTGCCCGCGAGCTCAGAGGTTTTGTGCGTACGCGGTGGCACTTCCTCGCCGATGACTTCCGTCTCGAGCGGCGTATATAAGGTCAATGACAACCCGGAAAGTCAGCCTGCTGCCACGGGAGGCAAGAGCAACCTCCAGATACCGAGCATGGCGAAGATCGGCAGCACCGACTTCTTTGTGGGCCCTTCAATCGCAGAAAATGTCGCCAAAGCCACCAGCGGCGATACAATTGAAGTGGTTATCGGCAACCTGGATTTGACCAATCTGCCGGCTGGCGTGACGGTGAAGAACAGTGGCAGCGGCACGGTCAGCGTGAATGGCGAGCCGGTGGCCCCGGGCGAAGAGGTGACCGTGGAGAGCGAATTGCTGTACAGCATTGTGAAGCAGCCGACGGACAGCATCGTGACGGAAGGCGATGCGGCGACGTTCACGGTGGTGGCCGAGGGCCGGGATGTGATGCTGGGCTACCAGTGGCGCAAGTCGACCGACGGCGGCAAGACGTTCAAGGTGATCGATGGGGCGAATGCCGCGAGCTATACGACCTCGGCCACGACGCTCCAGAACGACGGATATCAGTACGATTGCATCGTGTTTGACGCAAACTGGCAGACGGTGCGCGCGAACAATGCGCCGTCCCTGACGGACGCCGACATTAAGGACATGACGGAGGGGCAGGACTATCTGCGCAGCAAGGTTGTGACGCTGCACGTCAAGGAAGCGGGCGCGGAGGAGCCGGAGCCGGGGGAGCCGGTGGTGCCGCCGACGGGCGACAGCCCGCTGCTGTATGCGGCGATCGGCGCGGCGGTGCTGTGCCTGCTCGGGCTGTGCCTGCCGGCGCTGCGCAAGAACAGGGGGTAATCCTTGGCGCGAGCCACACGACAAAAGGGATATGATAAGAATCGCCGGTATCCCCGCCGCAAACGGCGGGGATACCGGTTTCATCCCGTTCGATTTCTGTTTGCGCTGGGGCTGATAGCGGCGCTGGTTGTGATAGCGGCGCTGCTGGTTTCGTACGCGCGCAGCCGCCGGGGCTATGAGGAGCTGCGCGATGCGGTGCTGGTCACGCCCACGCCCGCGACGGTTACGCCGCTTCAGCCGGAGCAGGGAACGACGCCCGCGCCCTCGCCCACACCGGAGATCGATTTTGTCGTGGACTGGGCCAGGCTGAAAAAGACGAACCGGCACATCCGCGCATGGCTGTACTGCCCGGACACGAACATCAGCTATCCCGTGGTGCAGTATACGGACAACGAGTATTACCTGACGCACAATTTCGAACGGGACGAGGATGACGCCGGCACGCTGTTTTTCGACTGCGAGACCATGTTCTCCAACGGGTTTGAAAACTGGGTTATCTATGGCCACCGACGCAACGACGGCAGCATGTTCGGCTCGCTGGTCAGGTTTTCGGAGGATGACTACCGGCAGGCGCATCCCTGCATGTATCTGCTGATGGAGGATGCAACGTATCGTGTGGAGCTGTTTTCCTGCCGGACAGTGCATGTGTACCCGGAATATTTTAAGCTGTGGTTCAAGGATGAGAGCGGCTTTTTGCAGTATATCAACAAGGCCATCAACCAGTCCTACTGGTCGCCCGGCTTTTCGGTTACGACGCAGTACCCCATTCTGACGCTTTCGACCTGTTCCACGTACAGCCACGACGAGGACCCCCGCCTGCTCGTCCATGGGCGGCTTGTCCCCATCGACTGATCCCGGCGCGCGCCCGGCCCCGGCTCCCCGCCGCCTGCCACCGGCGCGCGTCCGTCCGCCTGTCACCGGCGCGCTCTTCTGTATCCGGCAGCGCCCGCGGCTTTTCATCCGGCACAGGAGCCGGGCGGCCTTCTCCGCCCGGCTCTTTTGCGTCCCCCCTGCGCCTGCCGCCCCCGGCCCGCTCGCCTGTCTCGCCGCCCCCGGCCCCGGCGCGCGCTTTGGCGTCCGGTGCGCGCGCTTTGGCGTCCGGCCCGCCCCGGTCGCCTACTACCGGCACGCGCTTTGGCGTCTGGCAGCGGCGAAATCCGGCACAGGAGCCGGGCGGACTTTTCCGCCCGGCTCTTTTGTATCCATCAACGCTCCCCCGTTTATCCCGCCGCCTGCGCCCCTGCCTATCTGCCCTGCGCCCCGGCCGCCTGCGCGCTCTGGTCGCCTGTCTCGCCGGCACGCGCTCGACCCCGGCGGCCCATTTTCAGTTCTTTTTCTTGAGAGAGGATCAAGGAGAAACGGGAGCGATAGGATAGGCCCGCCGCCCACTTCTTCCCGAGAGGCTTTTACAAAGGAAAAGGACGAAAAAGCAGAACAACTAAGCCGGCCCCGCGCAGCAGGGCGAGGCGGCCTTTCCGCCGGGCGACCGGGAGACGAAAGAGCAGCGGCGCGATGAGCGCAAGCCGACCTTTGCAAAAAATCGGAGCAGGCGATGCAAACCCTGCTCCAACGTGGTCTGGGTGAGAGGATTTGAACCTCCGGCCTTCTGAACCCCATTCAGACACGCTACCAAACTGCGCCACACCCAGATATTCGATTGTGTCGCCTTGCCGCCGGCAGCCGGGAAGACCGGCCGCGCATTCAGGCATGCAAAGCGATATTATAGTAGCATCTCCGTCCGGGAATGTCAAGCTGCCGGGCGGATTTCCTGCGGCCGGCGAATCCGCGTCGCACCGTCCGCGGCGGGCCCCCAAACGGCCGGTCGCATTTTTCAAGGCGGCCGATGCTGCCGCCGGTGCCGCCGGCGGACGGGGATCAGTCGTCCACTTCCTCGGCGAACAGCACGCCGCTCGCTTTCTCTACGCGGGAAAACGCTTCCTGGTGCGAGATGGACGGCGGAAACTTGAGCTGACAGAACAGGCCGATGCCGTTGCGGCTGTTGGAGGGCAACAGTTCCACATTGGTTACATCGATGCCGCCGCCGCGCAGCGTGGCGAGGAACGGCTTGAGCACTTCGATGTTTTCAAATACGATGTAGGCGTGGATGCGGCGTACCCTGCGTGCAAACGAGGCCTCGAGCGGGTCCGCAAACAGCATCACCATGAGCAGCACCAGACAGGTCAGCAGCGCCCCGAAATAGAACCCGATCCCGATGGCAAGGCCCATGCAGGCGGCGGCCCAGAGCCCGGCGGCGGTCGTCAGGCCCTTGACGCGGTAATGCCGCGTGACCATGATCGTGCCGACGCCCAGAAAGCCGATGCCGTTGATGACCTGCGCGGGCATGCGTCCAACGTCCGTCAGGCCGAAGAAGTTGGCCAGATACTGCGCCGTCAGCATGACGAGCGTGGAACCGATGCACACGAGCATATAGGTGCGCAGGCCGGCGGCGCGCCGCTTGCGCGTGCGCTCCAGCCCCAGCGCGCCACCGCAGATGGTCGCCATGAACAGGCGGATGACAACCGTCAGTTCATTGAGCTCCAGCAATCCAAGCTGTTCGATCGTTGCCTGCAAGAATGCGTCCCCCTCCGTTTGCGTGCCCAAAACCGTCGGCCGGGCGGAAAGCGGGCTTGCGCCAAAAACGACACAAGACCGGCATGCCGGCTGATTTTGTATATAATACTATAAACGGGAGAACCTGTCAAGGCATGGCCGGGCGAAAGGGGACGGGCGCCCGAGGCCGGAACAGCCCGGCGCGGGGCTTTCGTCCCTGCGTTGCCGGAGATTTTTTGCCCGGGGGTTGTTTGACGGCGACAGAGGCGTTTATAATGGGGGAGGAACACTGGAGAGGGGATGAAAAGGATGGACGACGCGCGCATGGCTGCGCTGGCCGCGCTGCTGTTGGATCACTCAATCCGCATCCGGCCGGGCGAACTGTTCGAGATCAACGGCGGGCTGGCCGCCAAGCCGCTGATCAAGGCGCTGCTGCGCGGCGCGGCGGCGCGCGGAGCTTATCCGGTGGTTGCGCTGGAGGATGATGAACTCACGCGCCTGACGCTTTCCTGTATCAACCCGGCGCACCCGGAACGGATGCGTCCCGCCTTGGAGAAGCAGGCGGCGTGGGAGCTCTCCAAGTGGGAGCACGTGGCGGCGCACATCGACATCGGCGTGGACGAGAACGACGCGGAGCTTGCCGGCGTGGACGGACGCGCGCTGGCCTGCTACCGGGAGGCGCGCGCGCGGGTACGGCAGGTCATGATCGACGAGCGGCGCTGGGTTTATCTGCACTACCCCACGCCGGCGGATGCGCAGAAGGCAGGCCTGTGCATGGACGATATGTTCGCGCTGTTCTTTGCAGCCGCGCAGGTCGATTACGCCGCAATGGAACGCGACATGATGCCGCTCGTGCGCCGTATGGAACGGGCGCGCCGGGTGCGCATCACCGGCCCCGGTACGGATCTGACGTTTTCCATCGAGGGCATGCCCGTCGTGCCGTGTGCCGGGCGCATCAACATCCCGGACGGCGAGGTTTATACTGCGCCCGTGCGCGAGAGCGTGAACGGCTGCATCCGCTACAATACGCCTGCCCGCCGCTACGGGCACACGTTCCGGAATCCGTGTTTCGAGTTTGAAAACGGACGGATCGTCCGCGCCACGTGCGACGGCGATGCGGCCGGGCTCAATCGCCTGCTCGATGTGGACGAGGGGGCGCGCTATATCGGCGAGTTTGCGCTCGGCGTCAACAATGCGCTGCGGCGCGCCATTGGCAACGCGCTCTACGACGAGAAGATCGGCGGTTCGTTCCATTTGACGCCCGGCAATGCGTACCGGAACGCTTTCAACGGCAACCGCTCGCAGCTACATCTGGACATCGTGTGCATCCAGACGGCGGATTGCGGCGGCGGCGACATCCTGTTCGACGGGGAGTTGATCCGGCGGGACGGGCGGTTCGTCCCGGAGGAACTACGGGGGTTGAATCCATGAAAGAGACGTTACGGCAATGGTTGATCGATATTCCCGTGCTGCTGTTCGGCACGGCGCTGGTGGCGTTCGGGCTGGTCATGTTCACGGTGCCAAACGATATTGCGCCGGGCGGCGTGTCCGGGTTGGCGACGGCGCTTACCCATGCGACCGGCGTGTTGACGGTCGGCTCTTGGTCGCTGCTGCTCAACGTGCCGCTTGCGGCGCTGGCATGGTGGAAGCTGGGCTTCCGCCCGCTGTGCAAGACGCTGTTGGCTACGGCGCTGCTGTCCGTGCTGATCGATGTGTTCGCGCTGTTCGTTCCTCCCTATACGAACAATCCGCTGCTGGCGGCCTGCTTCGGCGGCGCAGCGATGGGCGTGGGGCTCGGCGCGCTGTTCTCGCGCGGGATTTCGACCGGCGGGACGGACCTGCTCAGCATGCTGCTCCATCGCCTGTTTCCCAACCTGACGCTGAGCCGTCTGCTGCTGTGCGCGGACGCGCTGGTGGTCGTATTCGCGGTGATCGTGTTTGGAAACGTCGAGGTGGCGCTGTATTCCTTTGTGACCATCTTCCTCACCACGAAGGCGATCGACGGCGTCATGCAGGGCATGGACTATGCGAAGGTGATCCATGTCGTGACCGAGCGGGGCGCGGAGCTGCTCAAAACATTGACCGACGAAATGGGACGCGGCGTTACCGCGATGACCGCTCGCGGCGGGTACACCGGGCGGGACAAGCAGGTGCTCATGATCGTGACGCACCGGCGCGAGTTTGCGCAGACGCTCGGCATCATCAAGCGCATCGACCCGGATGCGTTCCTCACCGTGACGAACGCGACCGAGGTGCACGGCGAGGGCTTCAAACAGTAGAGCGATTCAAAGCGGCCGGACAGGCAAAGCGCCCCCGTACGGGGGCGCTTTTTGCTGACACGCCGGCACAGGGGCGGGTCCATTGCGGCTTTCTGCCCGGAGCGCAGCCGCGCTGGGGCAGGAAGCGGTTATCCGTCTACAATCCTGTCGCGCAGCTCCACGACCGTCCAGATGTTGGCAATCGCATCCAGCACCAGCAGCACGCCCATGATGACGGCCATGGCCGTTGCGCCCGCAAACGGATCAAACAGCAGGACGATTCCGAACACGAGCAGAACGCCCGCGCTGATGGCGTGGGCTTTCCAGTGCGGCAGCGCGTAGGTGCGCATGCGAAAGCTCATCTGCAGCTTGACGATGCTGTCTGCCGTAAGCGCAAGGCCCACGAGCGCGCCGAAAATGGCAATCATGGCGTCCGCCTTGAGCACGAGCAACAGGCCGAGCAGCGCGAGCAGCACGCCCATCAGATAGGAGAGCTGGAACCCGAGGTCACGGCTGAGCTTCCACTGTGCGATGACGCGGCTCACGCCGGCGATGGCGCACAGCGCGCCCGCCACATAGCAGATGATGCGTTGCGACGCCGTCGGCCAGATGATCAGCGCCAGTCCGAGCAGCAACAGTGCGACGGAAATGAAGATCAGGGAGGTGCGGAACGATTTGCTCATACGCTTGGATCCTTTCCTGTGATAACTATATTATATCGCACCCGCTGTGCGTTCGCCATGGGAAACGTTTGTTTTTTGCTTTTTTGTTGCATTTTTTGCCGCATCGTCTCCTCCGGCGTCGGGCATTTGCGACCGTGCGGTACGGGGATCTCCTGCCGTTTGCGACCGTGCGGTACGGGGAACCCCTGCCGTTTGCAAAACGGCGGTTGTGCGGAGAGGCGTGTGGGAGAAAGGAAAAGTGCGTATGGACCATTCCCGGCGGTTACGGCGCCTCCCGGACGACGGTATAGGAGTCATTCCGAATGACGAGCGCGTTGAGCGCGCCGCCGGGGACGACCTGCGCGCCGCCATCGATGAAGATCAGGTTGCGGGTCGGATCAAACAGGGGATCGCCGCTTCCGTCCGCGCGCAGGAACTGGCAGGGCATGTGCCCGAGGACGACCGGCCGGGGAAAGGCGGGGGCCTCCTCGAAAAAATTCCGGCGCTTGAGGCAGCGTTCCGCATCCTGCGCGCCGACGGGGCCGGCGTCCAGCCCGGCATGGACCAAGACGTGGCCGGGCGTGTCGATGATGTGCGGAAGAGCTGCCAGCCACGCGCGCTCCGCCGCGTAGTGCCGCGCAACCATTTCGCGCAGGCCGTCGAGCGACGTGCGCTCGTCGAACGGCGTCCCCTGCTCCGCCAGCATCTCGTGCAGAATGGTCTGCCGGTGCCGGCGCAGGTAGGCGATTGGATCGCCGCGATACTGCGGGAAGAACACGTCCTCGATCAGATTATCGCAGTTGCCGGCCAGCACGAAGGCGTTGCCGCACGCGGAGAGGTCCATGATTCGCCTGAGCAGCGGCAGCGACGCATTGCCCCGCTCGATGTAATCGCCGACGAGGAGCAGCGCATCCCCGGGGCAGAACCCGACGCGCGCGAGCAGGCGGGCGAACGCCGCGTCCGAGCCGTGGATATCGCTTACGGCAATGATGCGGGCAAAGCGCCCCGTGTCGACTGTACGGACGCGTGCGTGCATGGCGGCCTCCCCTCGGATGGATCGATCTTTCCTTATTCTATCGTGTTTGCCGCGCGCCTGCAACCCGATTTGCGGCAAGGCCTGCCGCGCTTACCCCGGGAGGCCTTTTCTCCTGCCAAATTGCATACGGCGCCCCACTAACGAACCACTTGATCTTGTTTTCCTCCGTAATTGGGACGGGGTGTCACCACAAATGGCGATGCAAATTTGACACGGTGCGAGTCTGTTGTTATAATAAAACAATCGATTTATGTCGAGGGACGGTTGGGGTATGGTCTTTTCGAGCCTGGTTTTTCTATTGCTGTTCCTTCCGCTGCCGCTGTTATCATACTTCCTGTGCGCACGGACGGCTTGGCGCGGCGGTGTTGCATGCCGACGGCACCGTCACCTGCTATGGCGACAATGCGGCCGGCGCGTGCGATACGAATGACTGGCTGTTGCGCGTGTCGCCGTAATCCACGGCGCCCGGGCGCGGCTTCGGCGAAGAAGGAGGAAGGAAGCAATGGATATCATTCGCCAGATCGAGGCATATCAACCGTACAACGAGCAGGAGGCGCGCGACCGCGCGGCAATCCTGCAGGAACTGCAGACCAATGCTGCGGTGTTCGAGCGCAGCAGCGTTCTGGCGCACATGACCGCCTCCGCCTGGACCGTGAACGCCGCGCACGACCGGGTGCTGATGGTGTACCACAACATCTATCATTCCTGGTCGTGGCTGGGCGGGCATGCCGATGGGGAGCGGAATCTGGCTGCCGTCGCGCTGCGCGAGGTCCGGGAGGAGAGCGGGGCGACCGGCGTGCGGCTGGCGTTGCCGGGCATCTTTTCGATCGAATCGCTGACCGTGGACGGCCATGAAAAACGCGGCGCCTACGTATCCTCGCATCTGCATCTGAACGTGACGTATCTGATCGAAGCGGACGAAGGCGGCCCGCTTGCCGTCAAGGCGGATGAGAACAGCGCCGTGCGCTGGTTCGGGCTGGACGAGGCGGTGGCGGCCTCTACGGAACCATGGTTTCAGGCGCGCGTCTATCGCAAGCTCAACGAAAAACTGCGCGCCCTGCGTTGACGGACGGCGCGGACGAAGAAAGACCCGCCGGGAACCGGCGGGCGCCGGATGAAGCGGCGACGAAACGGCGGCGCGCGAGATCCATCGCGCGCCGCCGCACAGGGTTCAATCGTTCCGGTCAGCCGTTGCAGTTGCCGTGGCGGCAGGTATGCCCTGCGCCATGGTGGTGCGCCGCGCATCCGGCGGAGCCGTGCGCCCCATGGCCGCAGGTGTGGCCGTCCAAATGATCGTGGTGGGCGCAGCGCGCCGCCGGGTCGTACACGAGCGTGCCCGCGACAAGCGCCCGCACCGCCTCGTCCGCGCTGCCGGTCACGCCGCCACAGATGGCGATGCCCGCCTGCCGCAGCGCCTCCTGCGCGCCGGCGCCGATGCCGCCGCAGATCAGGTGCGTCACGCCGCGCGCGGCGAGAAATCCGGCCAACGCGCCATGCCCGGCGCCCTCCGCCGCGACCACCTCGCGCGCGCCGCTCTCGGTATCGACGAGCAGGAACTGCTCGGTGTGGCCAAAGTGCTGGTACACCTGACCGTTCTCATAGGTGACGGCAATCTTCATATCCGTTTACGCTTCCTTTCCGTTTGATGTTGCGGCCGCAAGGCGCGCGTCGAGCGCGGCGGCCATTTCCTTCAGATAGTCCTCCGGGAGCTGTTCGATGCTGCCAAGGTCGCACAGCTGCGCGAGCGCCGGATCGATGGGCAGGCGCGCAGCCTCCGGGATGCCGTGGCGCGCCGCGACCTGTGCGATGCTGCTGCCGCCGAAGATCTCGTGCACCGCGCCGCAATCCGGGCAGCGAAACCCGGAGAGGTTTTCCACCGCGCCGAGCACCGGCACATGCATCATTTCGGCCATACGCACCGCCTTTTCGACGATCATGCCGACCAGCTCCTGCGGCGAAGTGACGACCACGATGCCGTCCACCGGCAGCGACTGGAACACCGTCAGCGGAACGTCGCCCGTGCCCGGCGGCATGTCCACGAGCAGGAAATCGATGTCGCCCCACACCACGTCGGTCCAGAACTGCTTGACCGTACCCGCGATCAACGGCCCGCGCCAGACGACCGGGTCGCCGCTGTCGGCCAGCAGCAGGTTGATGGACATTACTTCGATGCCGGAGGCGGTGCGGCAGGGGAATATCCCGGCGTCGCTGCCCTCCGCACGCTCGCCAAGGCCGAAGGCGCGCGGGATCGAGGGGCCGGTCACATCCGCGTCGAGGATGCCGACGCGTTTGCCCAGCCGGTTGAGCTGCACCGCGAGCGCAGAGGTGACGAGCGATTTGCCCACGCCGCCCTTGCCGCTGACGACGGCGATCACGTGTCCGATGTGCGAAAGCGCGTTCGGCGGCTCGAGCAGGCTTTGCGGCTGCGTGCGCGAGGCGCATTCGGCGCCGCAGGAAGCGCAGTCGTGGCTGCAGGTTGCTTCATCCATGGTTTGATCCTCCCTTATCGTATGGTGCCCCTTCGGGGCGTTTCATATCCTTCCGTGCAGACGTGCCGCATGGGGCGGCGCTCTGCCCGCAGCGCGGGCAGGCGTGGTGCGCATGGCGTGGGCAGGCGCCCGGAGCGTCGCAAAGGCGGTAACTGCCGCCCTCGATGCGCAACCGTCGTCCGTTGACGATGGCGTCGGCCAGCTTTCTGCGCGCGCTGTCGTAGATGCCGGTGACGGTCGTGCGCGCCACGTCCATCTGTGCGGCGCATTGCTCCTGCGTCAGGCCGCCCAGGTCGACGAGGCGGATGGTTTCGTACTCGTCCACCGTCATGACGATCGGCCCGCCGGGGCAGGCTGTACGGGATGGGCCGAACTCCGTCTGATCCGGCAGCGCGCAAACGCGGCGGCAACGCGGCGGTCTCGGCATGCGAACCACTCCTTTCTGACATATGTCGATTATCAGTATAGCACGTTTTTGCCATATGTCAAGAACAAATGCCGGCGCGCGGGGGATGGCCCCCCCTGCCCGGCCGGGAAACCGGGGGAGGAATTGCACGCGCTGTTGGCATGTGATAAGATAAACAAAATAAGCCGGCTGTGAAAACGGCGGGGGAGCGGAGGGTTTGCAGATGGAAGGCTATCGGGATCTGATCGGCGAGGCGTGCGCGCAGATGCACGAGGGTGCGTTTTTGATGGTGGACGGCAATCCCATGACGATCGGTTGGGCACAGTTTGGCGTGGTGTGGCGTCGCCCGGTCTGCACCGTGTTCGTGCGGAGGAGCCGTTACACGCACGGGTTGATGGAGCAAAGCGGCCGCTTCACCGTCAGCGTGCCCGCACAGGGGGCGATGACCGACGCGCTGGCCTATTGCGGCGCGCATTCCGGCCGGGAGGGGGACAAACTCGCCGCATGCGGGCTGTCGCTGCTCGAGCCGCGCGCCGGCGGGGCGGCGCCGCTGGCCGGTTGCGCCATGCATTTTGAATGCCGTGTGCTGTTCAAGACCGAGAGCGACCTCTCGTTTCTCGACGGCGCGCTGCGCGCCCGCTACTATGGGGACAACCAGGCAACGCCGGACGGGGATCCGCATACCGTATACTTTGGCGAGATCCTCGCCGCCTATCGAACGGCGGAATAGCACGGCGATCCGCAGGCGGAAACGG
>ERZ1504249.505-NODE-505-length-11798-cov-3.893639_pt1 | contig 11798 bp, 10 predicted proteins | sample MGYA00571884_ERZ1504249 | MGnify/ENA primary metagenome ERZ1504249 (study PRJEB39906, sample SAMEA3182069) | gut metagenome | biome: human; feature: gut; material: Stool; isolation source: human stools | place: Canada | collected 2011-11-08 ...
CTATATTTGTAACCAAGTCTTGGGAACCTCACTTACGCTTGTGGATGAGGTAGAAAACGGTACAGAGTTGAATTTCGATGATTTCTCTTTGTTCATAAACGTTGAAAAGGAAGTGGCTAAGGCTTAAAAGAGAACCATATTAAGAACCCTAAATAAAATTCTACAGCTATGGCAGAAAAGACAAGATACTCGGATGCTGAATTGGAAGAATTCCGCGCCATTATAATGGAAAAGCTGGAATTGGCACAACGCGATTATGATTTGCTGAAAGCAAGTCTGACAGGTGCCGATGGAAACGATACAGACGATACATCGCCTACTTACAAGGTGTTGGAGGAAGGTGCCAATACATTGTCAAAGGAAGAAACAACGCGTCTGGCACAGCGTCAGTTGAAGTTTATTCAAGGATTGCAGGCTGCATTGGTACGCATCGAGAATAAGACGTACGGCATCTGCCGCGAGACCGGTAAGCTGATTCCTGCTGAACGCTTGCGTGCTGTGCCTCATGCAACTTTGAGTATAGAAGCTAAAAACAACGGAAAGAAGTAAATGAGTAAAATTCTCACGAAAGGCCGGATAGCCTTGTCCGTTATATTTTCGGTATTGATCATTGACCAGATTATCAAAATCTGGATTAAGACTCACATGTTCTGGCATGAGAGTATCCGGGTGACCGACTGGTTCTATATCTATTTTACCGAGAATAATGGCATGGCTTTCGGCATGGAAATTTTCGGAAACCTGTTCCTGACCAGCTTCCGTATAGTTGCAGTGGCATTCATAGGATGGTTCCTGTACAAGTTTGTGAAGCATGGGATGAAGACCGGTTTCATTGTCTGCATTTCACTGATTCTGACCGGAGCTTTGGGGAATATTATAGACAGCGTATTTTACGGAGTCATCTTCAACGAAAGCACCCATGCGCAGATTGCATCCTTTATGCCGGAAGAAGGCGGATATGCGCCGTTGTTCTATGGTAAGGTAGTAGATATGTTCTATTTCCCTATCATCGAGACCGACTGGCCGCAGTGGATGCCATTTGTCGGAGGGGAACATTTTATATTCTTTAGCCCTATCTTCAATTTTGCTGATGCGGCCATCAGTGGCATTATAGCCCTGCTGCTGTTCTATAGCAAATATTTGAATGATGCCTATCATGCTGTGACAAAAAAATCATGAAAGGAAAGATGCGGATTCGATGGTATAGTATTGCTCTGTCGGTTTTATGTCTGAGTGCTTGTCAGGTGAAAAGACCTGACACAGTGCTGCCAGATGCGACGATGGAGAATGTGCTTTATGATTACCACATTGCCAAGGCAATGGGCGAGGATATCCCCTACAATGACTCGTACAAAAAGGTGCTCTATGTAGAATCCGTCTTCAAGAAGTATGGCATCACTCAGGCGCAGTTCGATTCATCCATGGTGTGGTTTGCCCGCAACCCCGATGCCTTGACCAAGGTATACGAGAAAGTCAACCAACGGCTGAAAGCCCGGCGCGACGGCATCAACCACCTGATTGCCTTAAGAGAAAACCGTCCTAAGTCCTCCCGTCCGGGAGACAGCATTGATGTGTGGTTCGGACAGCGCATTTATCAGCTGACGGGCATGCCTTTGGACAATAAAGTAGCTTTTACCATACCTTCCGACTCCAATTTCCATAGCCGTGACACCTTGCGGTGGAGCGTCCGTTTCCAGATGCTGGGTAAAGCGGCGGATGTGCTTACGGCACCTGTGATGGGAATGCAGGTAGCCTACACCAAAGATACGGTTATCAGCACCATGCTGCATGTGCTGAAGGAAGGTACGAATACGCTGACCCTGTATGCCGACACGTTAGGTGATATCAAGGAGGTCCGTGGCTTTGTGTACTATCCGAAACAGGAGGAAGCCGGCGACTTGCTTCTTGACCGGATTTCGCTGATGCGCTACCATGCGAAAGACTCCTTGCCGGCAATTGCAGCCGATACCTTGCAGGCCGATTCGTTGCGTGCCGATTCCTTGCGGAAAGACTCTTTGCCCAAAGCGAAGGACGATGTGCAGAAGCTGCAGGAAACGCCCTCGCAGCAGGAAGAACGCTCGGAAGAACGTGCACGCCCTCGTCCGGGCGTCAACAATGTGCCGGTTAGCAACAATACTTCTACCCTGAAGTCCGGACAGCGGTTGCAAAAAGCTACCTTAAAGAAGCAGAATGTGGTTCCTTTAAAAACAAGAATGCGAGAAGAATGAAAAGATTTGCCTCGCATTATTTGTTTCTACCAGGCTATGGCTATCTGAAGCAATATGTGGTAGAGGTAGAACAGGGATACGCCGTTCGCATCTTTCCGCTGAAAGAAGAAGTCGAAGACGTCGAATGGCTGCCGGGAGTCATCGCTTTGTTCCCCGAAGGGCCGGATGGCGAACTGGCATCCTATCTGTATTATCCTTTCGACTTCAACGCCATGCAGCCTGTCGCCGGAACTCGGCACAGACCACTGCGGTAGCGATGGCCACATTGAGCGACTCGGATGTTTCGCGGCTGACCGGATAGTTGGGGATATACAGCTTGCGGTTTACCAGTTGTTCTACATCGCGGCCTATTCCTTTCCCTTCGTTCCCCATGATGATGAGTCCGTGCTCGGACAGCGGTTGTTCGTAGATGTTTTTCCCGTCCAGGAAGGTTCCGTATACGGGTACGCCGTTCAGCGAGCGGATCAGTTCAGGCAAATCGGTATAGTGCACTCTGACCCGTGCGATTCCTCCCATCGTGGCCTGAATGGCTTTGGGGTTGTAGATGTCGGCCGTGTTGGGTGAGCAGAAAATGTCTTCTATGCCAAACCAGTCGGCCAGGCGCACAATGGTTCCCAGGTTTCCGGGGTCTTGCACGTCGTCGAGTGCCAGGCAGAGTGAATGTTCTACGATTTTAGGGTCGGTCATGTACTGCGGCTGTTCGAATACGGCCAATACCTGTTGCGGAGTTTTTTGCAGGCTGGCGCGTGCAAGCTCCTCTTCCGTCACCTCTGTTATGTCCTGAATGTCCGTCAGATTCTTTTGCGAGGCAAGCCATTCGCGGGTGCCCATCAGGAAACGGCAGTCGAAGTGTCCTAACAGGTCTTCTACCAGCTTGGGGCCTTCTGCCAGAAATACGTTTTCTTCTTTGCGCTTTTTCTTTAACTCCAGCGAATGGATATATTTGATGCGATTCTTGCTTATTGCCATTTTTGTTTCTGTTTCGGTTAATTTGATATGGTTTTGACACAGCCACGTATCCTATTTTCGTGAAACAAAAATACGGGATATTTTTCAGATAATCAAAAACTGTGAACTCTTCCGGCGTTTTTTCTCTGATATGAAAAAATATACTATATTTGTAGGCGTTTTTTTATGCGCCACCTTGATTGACTCCGGAATGAAAAAAGTCTTACGCCTTGCACTGTATGCGGCCATTGTTTTGTTTGGGGCTTCGTGCTCTTCCACCAAGTATGTGCCGGAAGGTTCCTATTTGCTGGACGAGGTGCGCATACATACGGACAACAAGGATGTAAAGCCTTCCAGCCTCTCTCTTTATGTCCGGCAGAATCCGAATGCCAAATGGTTCAGTCTGGTGAAAACCCAGCTTTATGTTTACAACATGTCCGGCCGCGACAGTACGCGCTGGATCAACCGCATATTGCGCCGAATGGGAGATGCTCCGGTCATTTACAGCGAGGATGAAACCGAGCGTACAAGGGACGAGATAGGAAAAGCGGTGCGCAACATGGGCTATATGGGCGCCACCGTTGCCGCGGTGCCGAGCTACAAAGGGAAGAAAGTAAAGCTGACCTATCGGGTGACGACGGGCAAGGCTTACAAGGTGCGTACGCTGAACTATGATATCCCTGATGAAAAAATCCGGAACTATATGCGGCAGGATTCGGCAAAGACGTATCTGAAAGAGGGAATGCTTCTGGATGTGAATTTGCTGGATCTGGAGCGGCAGCGCATTACGGACAACCTGCTTCGGAACGGCTATTATAAGTTCAACAAAGACTACCTTACCTACACGGCCGATACTGTCAGAAATACTTTTCTGGTCGACCTGACGCTGCATCTGTCGCCATACAGGGGAAGCGGTGACGGACAGGCACAGACGCACCGGCAATACACCATCGATAAGGTCAATTTTGTGACCGACTACAATGTGCTTCAGTCTTCGGCCTTGAGCAGCATTGAGGTAAACGACTCCGTACACTACAAAGGCTATCCCATTTACTATAAAGACAATCTCTATCTGCGGCCTCAGGTGCTGACCAACAGTTTGCAGTTTACTCCGGGCAGCCTGTACAATGAGTACGACGTTCAGCGCACTTATGCCAACTTCGGGCGTTTGCAGGCACTGAAATATACGAATATCCGCTTCTTCGAGGTCCAGCGGAACGACAGTGCTTTGCTGAACGCTTATGTGATGCTGACCAAGAGCAAGCATCAGTCTGTTTCGTTCGAGCTGGAAGGAACCAATTCGGCGGGCGACCTGGGGGCAGCCGCTTCCGTCTCTTTCCAGCACCGCAACCTGTTTAAGGGCTCGGAACTGTTTATGGTCAAGCTGCGTGGGGCATACGAAGCTGTGTCCGGTCTGCAAGGCAGTTATCGTGACGAAGACTATACCGAACTGGGTGCCGAAACTACCATCAACTTTCCGCGTTTCCTTTTCCCGTTCCTGTCGTCCGATTTCTGTAGGAAGATAAGGGCCAGTACGGAGTTCGGCTTGCAGTATAATTATCAGTTCCGTCCCGAGTTTACCCGTATCGTAGCTTCGGGCAGCTGGAGCTACAAGTGGGGAATGCAGCAGAGCAACATGCAGCATCGCATCGACCTGCTCGACATCAATTACCTGTACATGCCTTGGATTTCGCAGGAGTTCGAAGAGCAATATCTGGAAAAAGATGAAAACTATATCCTGAAGTACAATTACGAAGACCGGTTGATCGTCCGTACGGGCTATAGTTTTGTGTACAACAGTGCCGGGCGTGCCTTGATGAACAACACCTTGATAGGCGATTCGTATTCGGTACGTTTCAACATCGAGTCGGCGGGCAACCTGTTATATCTGTTGGGACGTACGGTAGGCATGAAGAAGAACGAGAACGACGAGTATACGCTGCTCAATATCCCGTTTGCCCAATACGTGAAGGGAGATATTGATTTTGCCAAGAATATCATGATCGACAATCGCAACTCGCTGGCCTTCCATATTGGTGGCGGCATAGCGGTGCCCTATGGAAATGCTACCGTAGTTCCGCTGGAGAAGCGCTATTTCTCGGGAGGTGCCAACAGCGTGCGTGGCTGGTCGGTGCGCAATTTAGGACCGGGTTCTTTCCCCGGCGACGGCAATTTCCTGAATCAGACAGGCGACATCAAGCTCGATGCCAGCATCGAATATCGCACCCGCCTGTTCTGGAAGTTCCGGGGCGCGGTGTTTGTCGATGCCGGAAACATCTGGACGTTGCGCGATTACAAGGACCAGCCCGGAGGTCAATTCCGCTTTAACAAGTTCTATAAGCAGATTGCGGTGGCATACGGATTGGGGTTGCGCCTCGATCTGGACTTTTTCGTGTTGCGTTTCGATGGAGGTATGAAGGCGGTCAATCCCGCCCAGGGGGCAGAGCGTTATCCTATTATCCATCCCGATTTCGGCCGCGATTTTGCCTTCCATTTTGCCGTAGGTTATCCCTTCTGATTTTTCCCCAGTTGGGGAATTATTTTTTCCCAGTTAGGGAATTATTTTTTCCCAGTTAGGGAATAATTTTTTCCCAGTTAGGCGTTTTCCGTGTAATCCGTGCCTGAGGAAAATTGCAAGCAATACTCGTGGAAGTTGCAAGCAATACTCGTGGGAATTACATGTAATACTCGTGGAGATTGCTTGTAATACCCGTCGGCTTTCCTTTCACAACCCGGCAGCATTGCTTGTTAATCTCGGCGACATTGTTTGTTACGTCCGACAGCATTGCTTGTTACGCCGGCTAACTACCTATATTGCGCGGCTAAAGTAGGTAGTTACGGTCGCCAAGTGGCACTTTGGGAATGAAAAGTGAATAATTGGAAATGAATAACGTGGGTGAAAGATGGATACGCGGACGACGCTGAATGGGCGGATTCACACGGATAAAGATAAGAAAAGGGAAAAATGGGTTCACGCTTTCAATAGGAAAAATCTGCGCTGATAATCAGTAATATATGGTGAAAGATAAGTTTCACGTTCATTCAATTAAAAATTAAAATCCGCGTTCATCCGCATCTTCCGTGTCGTCCGCGTATCTATCTTTTCGCCTATCTATCCTTCACCGCAACGCGTTAATTCTTAAAAGATTACGGTGAAACTTCACCCTATAAACGCCGTGAAACTCTGTGCTTTCTGTGGTGAGTCGGAAATAAAAAAATCGTATCTTTGCCACCAAAATAAATTCACCGACATGAAACTGATGCATTACCTCCTCTTGTTGCTCTGCTTGTGCTGCTTGTCCTGCGGCTCGCGCACGGACTATCCCAATCTGCTTACCAAGGCGGACAGCCTGATAGATGCCCGTCCCGACAGTGCCTTGACTCTGTTGCATAGCATCCCTCCTTCGGCCTTAGAAGGGGGCGACCGCATGCGTCACCGGTTGCTGACCGTGGAGGCGGAATGCCGCAACGGACAGATGCCGGCCAACGACTCATTGCTGTTGCCGGTCATCGGCTATTTCCATCGTACCGGTGATGTCTTTTGGGAAGCGCGGGGCGAGTACAACCGAGGCTGCATCCTTTATCAGGATCATCGGCAGTCCGGACAGTCGTTGGACATCTTTCAACGGGCAAAGACACTGATGGAACAGTGTGGAAATACCTGGTGGTTAGGGCGGACGTATGGAAGGATGGCCTATATCTATCACAGCCAGGGGATGTATTCGCAAGCCGATTCCCTTTATAAGGAAACAGAACAATTGGCCGTACAAGTGGGAGATACTGCATTGTGGTTAGAAACATTGGATAGGAGGAGCGTCCATTTAATAGCTTTGGGGGAGGAACATTACCGGGAAGCGGAAACGCAATTACTGAAGGCTTGTCAATTGGCTCATCACAAACTGTTTTTAAAAAATAAAATTCGTTGTATGTTGACTTTAAGCCAATTGTACAGCTATATGGAGGATGGCAGACGAGCTTTGTGGTTTGCTCGGGAGGCTTGGTTACAGGAACCAGATACTACACGGAAGTACATGTCCGGTCTTCTGACTGGCGAAGCTTACTATCAGTTAAATCGTTATGATTCTGCTATAATCTGGTTTGAAAAGACGATTGCGTACCGTCCTTCTTTGGCTGTCCGTTCGGCGGCCTACATGCGTCTGGCAGATATTGCCGAAGAACAGGGGGATGCGGAAAAGGCGTTGGCCTATCAGAAGAAGTATCAGCAGACCGAGAACGAACTGACAGAACAGTCGCAGGTAACCGAAATCCGTTTGACAGAACAGTCGCAGGCACATCGGCAGGAACAGTCGCAAATGAAGCGGCTGATTCTGATTTGTCTGGCGGCAATTGGCGCATTGGCCGTTTGCATTGTGCTGTTGTTGGGGCGACGAGCCAGAGAGCGGAAACGCCTTCGCGGGCAGATGGATGCACTGATGAAGTTCTGGTGGAGGGAACATCGGGTGCTGTTGTCAGCAGCCCCGTCAGTGGTTGAGCCGGAAATCCTCTTACTGCCTTTCAATGAACCGAAAGAGGTGCACCCTCTGATCGATTTTGACGACTTGATCAGTCATCTTCGCGAAACGGAACTATATGCCAAGGTGACCCGTATTCTTTCTTACCACCAATCCTACAACGACTATGAAGAACATTTCACGGTAGAAGATCAGAATGAACTGCTTAACCTGATTAACCGTTTTACGGATGGTTTCATCACCCGTCTGGAAAAACAAGTTTCACTTTCCGAAAAGGACCTTCGTTTTTGCGGGCTCCACTTGTTGGGCTTGTCCACACAGGACATCGCCATTCTGTTGGAAAAAGACCGTTCCGGTGTATATAAACGTCAGAAACGTCTCCTGCATCAATATTTCCCGGATGCAGGCGATGAAAAGTTGGAAAAGGTGTTGAAAAGCATCAAATAGCCCCGTTCCACACCTTTTCCACACTTAGAAGTTTGTGGAAAACTGAAAATTCCACAAAAATTCCACAAACCCAATGCTTTCAGACAGCTAATTTTGAAACATTTAAGAGGTAAACCGCCTGCCCGGAAAGTAGGGGAGGCGTTGGTTAAACTAAAAAACATCTATGTTATGAAAGCCTTGTTATACGTGTTTATGCCGCTGTTCGTATTGGGCAGCTTCCTCCCTCAGCAGGGAAGTGATGAAACCAGAAACGTGACGGTCATTGTACATTTGGACGACCAACTTTCACAAGTGGAACAGACCGTCTATCTCCACTCTTATCTTCCGTGGGTATCGGGCGGAGAGATGAATATCTGGGACTCGGTACGGACAGAAAAAGAACAGAAAACAGTGGAACTGCAAGGGGTTTTGCTTCTTGAAAATAGTGTACGTATCACCTTCTCTAAAGAAGGTCCCAATGACTTGGTTGTTTATTTGATCCCCAACGATACGGTGGAAATAGAGGCTTTCTATGACGATATGGCACAGACTACTTGGAGAAAGGCATTGAAGGGGAAAGTTCATAACGAGATTATAGGGTTTGATATGATGTCCAGAAGCATGTGGAAAACACGGCATCGGCTGGAGGATGAGGGGAAAAAGGACAGTCTTCTTCTGTGGGACCGCATGATGGTGGATTACTATTGTAAGGAAGTCAAGCAGAATCCGCATTATGTAGCTGCCAATGCCGCACGGGTGTTTTTGCAGATTAATTTTAGAGATTACATCAGCGAAGACAGCGTGATGGCTTTGAGGCAGTATATTGCAAAAAAGTGGCCGAATGATATACGAGCCATTCAAGTAACTCAGAAAAAAGTGGATAATTCGCAATCGGAAAGAAGCCTGAGAACTCGCCGGAGAATCAGTGACGTGAAGAGAGAAAAGGCCGTTTATCAGATGGCCAGAAAGAACACGGAAATAGGGAAAACGCTGTCGCTCAATCTGGAAAGTGCGGACGGTGGGAAAGTAGCCCTGTCCGATCTGAAAGGGTGCCGCTACATTTATGTGGACGTATGGGCCACGTGGTGTAAGCCCTGTCGTGCTCAGTTCCCGTACGTCAAGCAGGCTTTGGCGAAGTATCCTCAGGACTTGAAAGTGTATGCCGTCTCTATTGACAACAATCATACCGGGTGGCGCGAAAGTATCGTAAAAGACTCTCTGCAAGCTTTTGTCAATGTCATCGGTACGGACAACAACCGGAACCTGCTTCCGGAGGTGGCACGCTTGGGCGTGAAACTGATACCACGTTCTTTCCTGCTGGACAACCATTGCCGGATTGTGGCGAAAGACTTGCACGGCGAGGATTTGATACAGAAATTGGATAGTCTGATGGCGCAATGAAGAAATTTACAAATAGAATCTTATGAAAACATTGCTTTCTGCCTTCTTATGTTTAACTCTTTTGGCTCTGACTTCAAGTAAAGGCCCTGAAAAGAACTTTTGTATTACAGTGATAGCAGATAGCTCCTTATGCATTCCGTCGCAATATGTATATCTTCATTATTTACGTTATAATGAATGCTACATAGAAGATTCGGCTTTGTTGTCGCCACAGGATAAGACTGTACATTTGTATGGATTTGTACCCGAACAAGAAATGGTATCTCTTTTATTTGAAAAACAAGGTCCGGGAGAAGTGGATATAGTTGCAACTCCCGGAGATAGCATTTCTATTCACATCAATGATGCGGATTGGCAAAATGTGGTTATGAAAAAAGTAGCAGGTTCGCCTGCGACAAATGAAGAAGCCGATTATTTTAACCGCAGAGACAGTTTGTTACAACAGAGATTTGGCTTATTGGAAAAAATGACTGTCTATCAAACGGATTCAAGCTATCAGGTATTGACTGCTGAAATTAAAGAAATAGAAGCAAAACTCAGACGTAATGAAATCCAATCTCTTAAAAACACAACTTACCCTTATATAGCATGGTTGCGTGCAGTTTTATTGTCTGTCAATGATTATGGTGAAGATTCTGTAAAGAAAATGAGAGCAGAAGTCATTTCGCGTTTTCCTCTTTATAAAAAAATGTGGCGACTGAAACCCGATAGGAAAAGATGTCCGCCCGGTAGCGAAGAATCGCGCCAAAATCTGGCGAGATTAAGTGCAATACGGGCAAAGAAGAGGGTATTAAAAAACCAAAAGAAAGAATCGATGCCAGTGAGTCTGGAGATGCAAAATGAACTGGAAGTTACCGGAAGATATGCACTTTGGAATATAGAAGTATCTGATACAAACGACGTTACAAGACAACTTCCTATTCAGACAGAGAAATATGTTTTCGTAAACTTCTGGGCTACATGGTGTGTACCCTGTCTGCTCAATTTGAAATTTATCGATCAGTTGCCAGAGAAATATGGGAAAAAATTGTTGATATACAATATTTCATTGGATAACAACAAAAAGAAGTGGAAAAACACCATCCAAACACTCAATCCTAAAATCTATAATTTATCGGGGATAAACAGTCAAGGTGAATTGTATAAAAGCATTGAGCGCTTGCATATAGAAACGGTTCCTGCGAATTATCTGATTGGTCCTGACGGGAAAATTCTTTTTGTGGATATATCTAAAAAGAAACTGGTTCATGTGTTAGACAGTATATTCAATTAAACAAAGTTTCGCCGGGTACAGCCTTCCCGCATAGAAATGTGTGCAGGACTTGTGCTGTTACCCGGCGAAGCTTATATTATGAAAATTAGCGGGCGGCGTAATAAGTGTTCACCATAGTAGCCTGGCGGGCAGTTGCTACGCCTTGTGCATCCAACGTGACGTTCATGGCCTCTCCGTTGGGCAGATACATCTGTGCGGTGCCGTCGTTGTTCATTTGCAACAGTTCGGTGCTTACTCCGTCTGCTACAACGTTCCAAGTGTTAGCCTCTTTGTTGTAGACCAGTTCCATGGAGAGATTTTCTCCTTCTTTGGTAATGGAGTATCCGTTTTCGAGTGTCTTTACCAGATAATCCCCGTTTTCACCTTTCACTTTCTTAATGTCGCCTACGCTGGCCATCGGATTGCTGCCGCTCCAGAATTCAATGGAGTTAATGACAACTGCATCGGCCAGATAGCATACTCCGTACACAGGAATGATGTTGCATGCCAGATATACGAGTTCGTTGACAAATTTGTTGCCAATACTTTGATTCCAGTTGACCAACTTGCTATGCAAGCCGAATGAACCTACACAAGAACTTAAGAGAAAAGCACCGCAGATCATTACGGTAGCTGCCATTTTAAGATTGATTTTTTTCATAACGTAATCTTTTTAATACTGTGTGTTTAGGGAATAAACGTCCCTTGTCGAAGTTCTATTCCATTGCAAATATAGCATTTTTTGTGATAGTTGTATCGTTGAAGCTTCAAAAGATTATCATATTATATAAAAAAAGGCATGGACCACAACCGAAGTAAGCTGATGAAGAATCGAAAATCCTTCAGACCTTCTTGGGGTGGGCCATGCCTTTTCAGGACAGTTTCTTATATTTTTATACAGTGCCTGCTGTTATTTAGTCGAACAGGCTTCTGAACTTTTTAAATATCTTTTCTTTGATGGAAGTGTTGGGCTTGAAGTTGTCCGAGTTCTCCATTTCCTCCAGTTGTTTCTTTTCGTCTTTGCTCAAAGTTTCGGGAACGTATACGCTGATATTCACAAGCAGATCGCCC
>ERZ1504249.510-NODE-510-length-11671-cov-3.196453_pt1 | contig 11671 bp, 7 predicted proteins | sample MGYA00571884_ERZ1504249 | MGnify/ENA primary metagenome ERZ1504249 (study PRJEB39906, sample SAMEA3182069) | gut metagenome | biome: human; feature: gut; material: Stool; isolation source: human stools | place: Canada | collected 2011-11-08 ...
GCATGGACTACATGCAACGGCATCGCATCCTGACTGGCGGGGTGCTCATCCTGACCACGTTCACTACATTGTACGGCGTATGGGAGACCGCTATCAGGGAGACTATCCCCAAGGCGCTGGTCCGCGTGGTCCACGGCCCGAGCCGGGCCAGCGCGCTGCAGGAGCCAGCCGACTTCTACGTGTCCAATTACGAGTCTGTGCGCCTGGACGAACTGGCCTTCCGCAAGGCTGTGACGGAGGGCCGTATCGGCGCCGTGGTCATCGACGAGCTGACGCATGTAGGGAACCCGGACGCCAAGCGGAGCAAGGCTATCTGGAATCTGTGCAATAAGACCGGTGTGTCTCGGGTGGTCGGTGTCACAGGCTCACCTGCTGACGACCCCATCGCTGTGTACGGCATGGCCAGGGTAGTCAATCCGGGGAAGCTGCCGTGTGCTACGAAGGGTGGATGGAAAGACCTCGTGACGTATCAGTGGGGCACGGAGCGCTGGCAGCGCGATGTCCGGGCCTGTGCCGGGGACATCATCCACAAAGTCATGCAGCCGGCCATCCGTTTCCGCAAGGCCGACGTGCTCGACCTCCCGCCGGTGACAGAGCAGATTCGCACCTGTACGCTCACGGCGGCCCAGCGGCGCCTGTGCGATGAACTGCGGCAAGAGGCCCTCACCATCCTGGATTCGGGGGAAGTCATCACAGCGGCCAATGGTGGCGTGCTGCTGCAACGCCTGATGCAGGTCTTCCTCGGGGCCATCAAGGGGCCAGACGGGAGCCCGGTCTTCATCGACCATGCCCCCCGGACGCAGGTCCTACTGGAGGCCATAGAGGAGACACCACGCAAGACGGTAGTGTTTTGCTCCTACCTCGCCGGTATCCGTATGCTGCGGAAGGAGATAGCCGAGGCCGGTTACACGGTGGAGCATATCGACGGCAGTGTAACGGGGCAGGAGCGGGCACGTATCCTCCATGATTTCCAGCACACGCCAGCGCCGCATATCCTCGTGTGCCATCCTACGACGGTCGGTTTCGGTACGGAATTGTCTGCTGCGGATACGATGATTTTCGCGAATCCGCTGCTACTCGGGGGGTTCACATACAACCAGGCGCTCGAACGCCTGAGCTCAGTCAAGCAGACGGCTAGCAATATCAACATCATCCACATCATCGGGAGCCCCGAGGAGCGCAAGGCGTTGCTGCACCTGCAGAAAGGGCACGTCATGGCACAGACCATCGCCGGGCTGTTTGAGGATTTCGCACGACATCGGGATTGACATTAGTGGGGGATTTCGATTAACTATGATTAACCAAGGAGCAAGCACAATGTCCGACGATAATTCCACGTTGTCGCAGGAGCTGATGGCGCAGCTCGAACGAGACCTTCCCCCCTTCTTTCTCAGGACCGACGTTGGGAAGTTGACTTGGGGCATCATTACCCCGAGGGCTATGGAAGCGCACGCGGCCCATGGGACTGGCCCGGCTATCCACCGGGCCGGGCGCCGGGTCGCATACCGGAAGAATGAATTTCTCGCCTGGATGCGAGACTACTACGGAGGGATGTATGTCACAGAGTCCTTTAGCAAGTTTGGCCGCCGAGTACGCGTCGGTGCGGCGGGAACGCAAGATACTGCAGGAACAGATGGATGCGCTGGAGGCCCGGGAGACGGAGCTGCAGCGCAGCATCCTGATTACGATGGCGTCGGCGGGCACTAGCTCTACCCGTATCGACGGGGTCGGACGCCTTGTGGTCAAGACCAAGACCCGGTACGAGATTGCTGACAAGGACAAGCTGGCTCTGGCCCTGCTGCAGGCCATGGTCGAGAATGCCGAACAGGGCCGGGCCATGAGCGACGGCTTGTTGTTGCAGCAGCGTGTGGCCGCCCGCAACTTCGAGGAGCGGGCAGAAAATCTTGGCGTAGACGAAGCGGGCATGGACGCCTATGCAGCCGCCGCCGGCCTGCGCCGTATCATTGAACCTTCACTCACTTTCACTAAGGAGACAGCGTAATGAGCGAGTATCCCATGGTTGCCGTGGCCAGTTCTTTCCAGCCCCCGGCCGTCCCCCAGAATCTGGAGGCCACGGCCAACTCTCTGATGGAGAGCGCCTTCGACGGATTCGGCAACAGCCTGCGTATCCTTAAGCCGGGCAAGATGGACTTCGTCGTCGTGGAAGGCGGTCAGGAAGTGCGCATCCCCAACGGTGGCGTCGTCGGTGTGCTGCTGGGCGTGGCCCCGCATAACTACTGCACGTGGTACGAGCGGCAGTACAACCCCGGCCAGGAGCCTATGCGTCCCGACCTGTGCTGGGTGCAGCATGAGCCCGACTACTACCCCGACGCCCTGCCTGAGATGTATCGCCGCAAGGTGAATATCCAGGGCCAGGAGCGGTGGGGGTATCGCATCGCCCGCCGGACGGTTTGGGCCCTGATGACGGTGCAGGGTGACCAGATGTATCTGGACCTCAATCGTCCCGTGGTGCTGGACATCACGAGTATGAGCCTGTTCGGAAAGAGCGACACGCAGTCTCACAGCTACCGCTGGGCGGGTCTCCGTGGGTTCTGCGACCGGTTCTCTCAGCCGGGTGTCTTCCAGTGCAACCCGGCCATGTTCCCCATCCAGATTGTCATTGACCCGCAGTCCAGCGTGTCCGGCGTCGTGCTGTTCCGCCCGCAGATGGCCAATGGGTCCCCCTGCTATCTGGACAGCTCTACGTACACGGCCGTTATCGAAGCCGCGTCTTCTTCCTCCGTGGCGGAAATGCTCAAGGTCCGCGAGATTCTGACCTACACCCCGACCGGCGCCGCTCCCGTGGCCGCTCCCGTGGCGTCCCCGGCTCCTGCCGCTCCTGTGGCTGCTCCGGTGGCTGCTCCGGTGGCTGCTCCCGTGGTAGCCCCGGCCCCCGCCGCTCCCGCCGCTCCCGCCGCTCCCGCTGCTCCCGCTGCTCCTGCAGCGACTCCGGGGGAACTGCTGGCCCGTGCCGCTGATGTTCTTGGCAAGGCCGCCGCTGCACAGCCTGCTGCCCAGCCTGCTGCCCAGCCTGCTGCCCCTGTCGTGCAGCCTGCGCCCCAGGTTCCCCAGCAGCCGCAGCCCGTGGCTGCCCCTGTCGTGCAGCCTGCGCCCCAGGTTCCCCAGCAGCCGCAGCCCATGGCCGCCCCTGTCGTGCAGCCTGCGGCAGCCAGCGTGAACGATGAGGCTAAGGCCGCGCTCGGGGGTATCATGGACGCCCTCGGCGTTTAGTGGTTGACACCGGCTCAAGTATAGAGTAAACAATGCCTACGCGGGGAGACGAACCCGCGTAGGCTCGCAACCGAACAGCGGTACTTTTACGCGGTGGCGGATGCTGATAGAACGGGGGTTCTCTGGATGTGCCTCCCCCGTTTAATGGACTCGTCCCCCGCCAGCCTCTGCCACCCCGTAAAAGTATCGCAGAGTATTAAAAGGCCCATCCATGCAGCACATTAAGTCTTTCCTCGAAAGCGTCCTTCCCCCCCTCCCGCCGCAAGAAAATCTTTTCTCTCAGCCTGCCTATTTCAGTCTCGGCATCGACAAGCGTACTGGAAGCCGTCGGCAGGAGGCCTGTCTCTCTATCGACAATATTTTGGATAATGGGCAGCGTTTGTCTGCCATGGGCTACAACGCTTACTTCGCGCTCGCCTCTTTCGCTGATGGGCTCTACGGGCGCAAGCAGGCCAATGCCCGTTTGCTGAAATCTTTCTGGGTCGACCTCGACGTAGGTAAGGCCGCCAATTCATACCCCACTATCGAGCTGGCAGTCCGCTCTCTGAGCGAGATGATTCATGCCTCCGGGTTGCGTCCTTCGTACATCAATTTCTCGGGCGCTGGCCTCCATGTCTTCTGGGCCCTGGACACGCCGATACCGGTGGAGAAGTGGCGTAGAGTGGCCGTGGTGCTGGAGCGATTCTGTACGGCGTTCGGACTTATCGCTGACCCCGCTTGCACCAAAGACCCGGCCCGTGTCCTGCGTATCCCCGGAACGCTGCACCAGACTACGGGGCAGACTGTGGCGATTATGCGTGACTCCGGTATCCGGTGGTCGCCTCACAATTTTGCTGAGACCATGCTCACGGCACTGGCCTCAGCCCATCCAGATATCCTGATGCAGTTGCAGGGAGCCACACGGCCGGCGCCCACGATGCCGATTATCCCGGCGGCCCCGGTGATAGGGAGCCCCGCATCCTCGGGCAATGCCCTGCTGGATGGCGGGAGCTTCGGCCTGACCGACGATTCCCCGTACGCCAAGGCGGAGCCTATCTGCCAAGGCTGCCGCCAAATGATTACTGCCGGTCTCGGCGCCGAGCCGCAGTGGTACGCGGCAATGTCGGTGTTCCGCCGGTGCGTGGATGGTCGGGAGTGGGCTCATGCCGTGTCGGCTTTGGATAGCGCCCGGTATGTCCCCAGTGATACCGAGGCCAAGTTCTGGCATGCCCCGGAGAACTCCCCAGCCCGCTGCGACCGTTTCGATGCGGTCAATCCGGGCGTGTGCCCGAAGTGCCAGTATTGGGGGAAGATTACGTCCCCCGTGCAGATTTACCGCCGGGCGACTTCCGCTGGCGAAGTCTACACCGTGCCCACACCGCAGCCTGCTGCAGTGGCCCCGGTAGCCGCTCCTATGCCGCAGACTCGCCTGCAGATACCCGAGACGTTCTACCATCCCAGAATCGGTTTCAGCTCCAAGCGTTTCAGCGTAGACGACCGTGGGTGCATCTGGCATAGGTCTGAGAAACAGGACGATGGCTCTTGGGTAACGACAGACCACATCATCACCACGTCGCAGATTTACTACGTGAAGTCTGAGTGGACGTACGACAACGGCATATCCGAGCGCTCCCACTGGTTTGAGGTGAAGCACCGCCACGGGGCTGTCGAAATGATGCGGCTGCCCGCGTCTACCATAGCGAGCAACCAAAGCCTGATGGCCGCCCTCAACTCGTCCAACGTGTTGTCGTGCAACCTCGACCAGTACACCCCCAAATTGTTCGCGAGTTTTATGAACGCATACCTCCGCAGCGTGCTGGAGAGCGGTAACATGTCCGAACTCCAGACGAAGGATACTTTCGGTTGGACTGATGTCACTGACCCCGTGACGAAGACCACGACACGGGGCTTCGGTGTCGGGCATGGCGTGATTACCGAGACCGGCATGCACGACACCGTGTACAGGAACTCTGCTGAGAAGTTGGCCCAGAAGGAATTGACCATCGCTGGCAATCTGGATGCGTGGAAGGATGTCCCCCGTATGTACCGGGTGCTCAACCAGCCTGCGGCCCAGCTTGCCATATGTCTGTCCTTTGCGGCGCCGCTCATGTCGTATGGTCCCGGCGTGGTTCGCTCGGCGGCGTACTCCCTGTGGAGCCCTCTGAGCGGCAAGGGTAAGTCACAGGTGCTCTGCGCTGCGGCCTCTGTCTGGGGGCATCCTGAAAACCAATTCATCCAGCGCAACTCCTCTGCTGTCATGCGGATGCGCAAGATGGCTGTGATGAACAACTTGCCGGTATTCATGGACGAGCTGTCCGATGTGAAGGACGAAGACCTGTACGCGTTGGCGTATTCCTTGATGGGCAATCAGGAGAAGCAGAAGCTCAAGAGCAACGGGGCCGAGATGGTCGATACCGGGTCGTGGTCCACGGTCACATTCATCACGGCCAACAAGTGCATCAAGGAGGCCGTGGCCCGGCATGCCGGGGACTCTGAGGCCAGTATCGTCCGCGTCATGGAATACGAGTGCGACTTCCCATCCTATGCGGATGTCCCCGAGGTACAAGAATACATCCATGCCTGCATGGGGGCCTGCAAGGCCAACTATGGGCTGGCCGGGCCGGAGTTTATCTATCAGGTGCTCCAGCACCGTGACCGGCTGTGTACGCTCACGCAGCAGGTGGAAGCGTGGTGCTCCAGCCACGGGTTCGACAACAGTGAGCGGTTCCTCTCCTACCCGCTGGCCTTGGCCATGAAGGCTGGGCGCTGGGCTGTGGAGTTCGGTCTGCTCGATTACGACATGGACGCCCTAGAGCGCTGGGTCATGGACGTGTTCGTGCCTCATAACCGCGCGAGCACCCGAGTGCATTCCTCTGATGTGCGCCACCTGCTTTCTACCTACCTCATGGAGCGCCAGCTCAACATGCTGGTGACACGGCAGGACAAGCGGACGGCAGACACCCCGGAAGTCCCGCACGGCATGCCGGATAAATTCATCATCCAGCTCCCCACGAACAGGGATGTGCTGCTGCGGGCCTCGCTGGAGTCCAAGGAGCTCTACATCTCCCGGGCCGACCTCCACAAGTGGCTGCGTACGCAGAAGCATTCGCCGACCAACCTGTGGAAGAGACTGGCCGAGCAGGGTATCTACGCCATGGACACCACGACGAACTTCTCTGATGGCATCGGCTGGCTGCAGACGCCCACGACGCGTTGCTACAAGCTGGATGCTGCCAGTGTGGACAAGCTGGGGTTCGTGATTCAGGAACCTCCGGCGACAAAGGAAGCCACAAATATACGCGTACTGTAGGGGGTACCATATGCTGCGGATAGTGGAGGATAAATACATCGTCTCCCCCGAATGGGGGGGAGGCGACGGGATTATCGTGCGCGGAAGCGACGGTTTCACGTTGGTTCGGAACTGCGTAGTAGACTTCACAGAGCGCCCTCTGGATAGCGTGGATGAGGCGATTTCCTTTGTGGAAGGAGCCAATGCCCATGTGGTCCACTGCCGTTTCACCGGCACCGGTAAGTTGGTACTGTGCGGTTCTGGCGACACGCCAGAGCTCGACGTGGGGGCGAGCGTGGTTTTTGAGGAATGCATCTTCTCCAATTTTTGCCGTAGAGCTCCAGAAGCCCAGGATAAGGTGGGCATCATATTACGGCGGTGCCTGGTCAAAAACTGGGGAGACAGCAACCATTTCACTGTGCGTTGCTTTGGCGCCTGGGCCCACCACGGGGCTAGGATTGTAGCGCAGGACTGCATTTTTTGGCAGTCCCACGCCTGGCCGGGCCTGGCGCAGTTCTTCACAGATTTGGCGAACTGGATAGGGTGGAGCTTCAATCAGCGCAGCTTACGCCTTCTGGACTACTTACTCCCGGGGAAATGCCGGGCGTTGACGGCCAGCCAGGGCGGCGAAGTCTTCGCGACCGGTTGCTACAAGAACCATTGGTGGTTGCGAATCGAGGGACACACGGGGCCGTATATGGAGAAAAATGCGGCACTGAGTCTCATGGAGCGCTTGGAAAGCGTGTGTCCCTCCGTCGTCAAGAATTGAGCCACATAGGCGCGCGAATAAATGGGGAAGCCCCCGTATCCTGCAGGCGAGCTTTGCAGGGTACGGGGGCTTTTTTGTTTCCACTGCCGAAGCCGTGGAAATATTACGCCGTGACTTTGACTGTCAGGACATGCGTCGCAATGGCCGTCCCGTTGCAGTTTGTCGCGGCGACGCTGATATTGAACGTGCCCTCTTCCTCTGGCGTTCCCGACAGCAGCAGGACATTGTCGTTGGCCTGGACCTTCATCCAGGGCGGGGTATTGGCGGCTACGAGCGTCATAGGCAGGTCGCCTGAGAAGGCCACGGCCCCTTCCCATGAGGTAGCGACCACTCCATCCTGGACATAGCCCCCGCTGTAGGCTACAGGGGTGCACTGGCACGGGCCTTCGCAGCACTGGTAGTTGCACACCAGGTCTTTCACGGCAGCTACCAGCGTCGGGGATACTGTGCGCACGCAGGACCCATAGGGGTGCGCGCTCGGTTTCGTGCTTTCCAGCCCGCGCTCCAGCACCAAGGTGCCGTGGTCGTTGCGGACGCGCACGGTCTCCATATCCACGTCGCCCATGATGGTCAGGTAGGTGTAGCCATCTTCCTCCGGCAGAAGCGCCAGCAGGTCTGCCGTGGCCTGGGCGGATACCGGCAACCCGACATCGGAGCTTTCGAGCTTCGCCGTCAAGTACGCCTCGAAGTATTCGTTGACGAACGGCATAGGCTACCTCCCAGCGTTCCTGATTTCTTCCAGGGCGGCGACACGGGCTTCCATTTCTTGGAGCCACGCCCTGAGTTGCTGTACATCTTCTGCAGAAGCGAAGCCTGTGTGTCCGCTCGATGCGTAGTCCAAGTGGTCGAGCTTTTCGTGGGAGCGGACCCCTGGTGTTCCAGGGGGTCCCGGAGGCCCTTGCAAGCCGGGTTCGCCGCGCCGGCCAGTGGCACCTCGGGGGCCGGGTTCTCCACGTTCCCCGGGGTCGCCCTTGGGTCCGGGCTTGCCAGGTTCACCTCGGTCCCCCTGCACGCCGCGTTCCCCACGTCTCCCCTGCTTACCTTCTTTCCCAGGTTCGCCCCGAGGGCCGGGTTCACCACGGGGGCCAGGTTCACCACGGGGGCCGGGGTTGCCCTGGATGCCTTCCTGCCCGGGCTGGCCGGGAGGCCGAGGATGGGCACGCAGTTGGGCATCCCAGGCCCGGGGAAACTGTGTCTGGGCATGAGGTCATACCTCCTCGCCGCATGTGCTCAAGAAGAACTGCACATGGGCCATGTCGATGATGTGTTCGGAACAGCGCGGGCCGTAGTCGATGTCGAACGTGGACAAGATACAGCATACCGGTGGGGGTGTGTGGACTTGCGGCACGTGGCAGCCCATGTCCGGGGCACAATTCTGATTACCGACCAGATACTCAGGGGGGATGCATTTGTCCGTCTCATCCGCAGGTTCCGGGCGAAGGGCCCGGAGATTCACCGGTGCGAGGTTGTGCGGGTGATACTGCAGAATCCCAGTGTAGCGCCCATACGGCAGCTCCTTGAACCGCTGCGGCAGGCAGAACACGACGGCGCCTTCGCCGCTTCGCTCGAACGCATCGCAGCAGATGGTGGGGAAATCGGCGCGCGTCGGGTTGGCCACGTCCACATCCACAGGTTTTCCCGGCCAGCAGCCGTGCAGATACCACGGGGACCCGCCAGGCACGTGGCAAGGCTGGTCGATTTGCCCCGGCTGGATGAGAAGCTGCACATGGCGCCAATCTGACAGCGTCCTGTGGTTCTTCCAATCCAGGATGCGGATGCCCACCCGGGCGGTATCTTCTGTGACCTGCAGAATCATCGAGCGCCTCCGGCGTAATAGTTGAGATTCTGGACGACCCCACCATACAAATCCCGAGACTGGTTGGCAAGAGCGGCGAAGGCGTCGCGCATCTCCTGGGAGGTGTCCATGGCCAGCCAGCGCTCCTTGTAGTCCTTGTTGAACTTCTTGCCCACCTCACGCATCTGCTTGTCTGTGCGCCAGATGAGGATGTAGTCGTCAATCTCTTCCGGGGTGAACCCGGCTTCCTTGAGCTTGCCCCGCTTGAAGGCCTCGGCAGCCACGGCGTCGTTGCCGTAGCTGGTGTCGGTTATCTTCACACCGCTCTGACGGATGCGACGCTCGTAGTCGTCCTTGGCGTTGTAGTACATAATCTGGCTGGTGTTGCCAGCGTTACCGAGCCAGGTGGACGCGCCGAGCCCTGCCAGTAGCGGGTGCATGTCCTTGAGGACAGAGGGGTCCTGCGACCCCTTGTGCAGGGAGTCGGCTTCCGTGAGCGCCATGACGGTACGCAGGGGACCCAGCATGATGCTCTTGGCCATGTAGCGCCACTGCTCAGGCGCGAGGTCGATACCGTAGGTCTGATTCATGGTCTTGGCCAGGTCATGCCAGAGTACGGGGGTGCCGGTGCGACCCGTGTCGGCCATGGCCGTGGTCGAATCAGGGCGGGCCCGGGTGATTTCCTGGCCGAAGTACGACCGGTTGATGGCCACGTCCATCAGCGGGCGTAGCGGGGCCGGGGTAATAAATGCTGCCAGGTAGCTGGACGGATGCTCAGTAAACTTGTACGCGGGCCAGTTGCCGGGCATGGTATTCTTCACCGTCGTGAACAGTGTCTCGAAGGCGAGGTCCTGGGGGTCCAGCATGCCATTCTCCACCCGGTCCGTGCCCACGGCCAGGAGGGCGGCAATCTGCGGCATACCGAAACCGATGGGCAGCCGGACGTAGTCTCCGTTGCGGTTCAACCCGATGGGGAGGCCACGGGTGAGGTCGGAGAGCGACATGGTGTCCATGATGTAGGTGCCGTTCTCATCCTGACCCATGGATTCCCGGGCCAGGGGATAGAGCAGGGAATACGCGGCATAGGCCCCGAGCAGGGACAGGTAGCCACGCTTGCCCTGCTTGAAGATTTCCTTCGGCGTACGCGCATTGAGGCCCATGGTGCGGGCGAACGCCACACCGGACTCCACCGTGGGGACCACGAACGGAAACAGCACGCGCATATACGGCGTGAGGGTGCCCCTGTGGCTGAGGTTCATCATTTCCAAGACACCACGCGCGGCGCGGCTGGGTGGGACCCCGGCTTCGCGCAGGGTGATGAACTGCGCGAAAGACCCCAGGTTCTGGAAGTAGTCGTTCCAGCCGTCGAGGACCCGCATGGTCTGCTGCTTGGCCGTACCAAGGCCGTTGAGCCAGCGCTGCATAGCCTGCCCGCCCTGTTCCCCCAGCATCTTCTCGATGCGGGTAGTGCTCCCCGGCTGCAGCATATCGTTGACGGATTCGCCCGTGGTCTTCACGCCCTGGGTGTATCTCTGGTACAAGCCGTTGCGCCGGTACTCGTCGATGTACTTGTACATCTTGGAGTCGGGGGGCAGCTTGCCGCTGATAAAGTCGAGGATAGCCTTCCCGGCCCGGGCCGTATTGCCTATCATCGCAGCGCCCATGCGCCCGCCGGAGATGCGGTTGCCGGCCTCGTCGAAGTAGTCGCGGTTGAGCATGTTGAACGACCGCTCCATGACATCGCGGATACCGGACACCGGTGCGAACCCGGCAGTGAAGCGGGTGCTCATCTGGCTGAAATAGCTGGTGCCGGTGGCCAGGGCCTCGATGACTTTGCCGGCATCCCCCAGCTTATAGTTACTGGACAGCCCCTTGTTGAGGGACTCGCCAGAAAGCCCGGACGCCTCGTCGGTCCAGTTCGGGTCGAAGTGCAGGTACCTGCGCTCCAGCGTGAGGGAGCCATCCGGCTGCTCGACCGGGACATCCGCGACGATGCCGCCACCTTCCAGGAGGTGGTCTGCGATGCGCCGACGGGTGGGGTCGATACCGTGCTGCATCTTCACCAGAGTGTTGTAGGAGTACGACTTCAATCCAGAATCGCCGAAACGGCCGTCCAGCCGCATCTGCCGCTCAAGGGCGAACATCTGGAGTGCGAACTCCTGCATCCCGACCTCGGTCGCGGCTCTGTTGGCGTAGAACTTCAACGTGGCGTAGGCGCTGTCCGGGCGCTGCTTGCGGCCCTGGATAGCCTGGTAGGAGCCCGGGTTATAGGGCCGGCTGTCGTTCGTGGCCCCGGAGAGGTTGTTGTCACGGGTGCGGATAGCGACATAGTTCTCGAAAGCGGGGAAGCTCTCCAGCACTTCGGGGGACACCACACCGGCATTGATGCGTTCCTGCAGCAACATGTCATAGAGCCCGGACAGGGACTGCGCGAATCCGTCAGCCTCTTCCCGGGTGACGCCGGTCTGCGTGATGATGTCCTCCATGTACTTGGAGGCTTCGGCATCGGTGTACCCCGCAGACACGAGGTCTTCATCGGGCTCCAGAGAATCGAGGTTCGATTCCAGGGCGTCGATTTGGTCCATGAGCCGCTGGGCTTCCAGAATGT
>ERZ1504249.523-NODE-523-length-11335-cov-4.479876_pt1 | contig 11335 bp, 11 predicted proteins | sample MGYA00571884_ERZ1504249 | MGnify/ENA primary metagenome ERZ1504249 (study PRJEB39906, sample SAMEA3182069) | gut metagenome | biome: human; feature: gut; material: Stool; isolation source: human stools | place: Canada | collected 2011-11-08 ...
ACGTAGAGCTGGTAGCGGCTCACGGCAAACGTGGCCTCGTTCTCGCTGGTGTTGCCGGGATCCACAGAGAGGCCCGGGATGCCCTTGGAGACGCAGCGGAGGAACGCCTTGCAGCCTTCGGTCTTGGTGGAGCCGTCGGCCTGCTTCACGTCCTGAGCCCAGCGGATCTCGATGGTCTTGCTCTCGAGCTTCATCATGTTCCGCAGGCCGAGGTCGATGCCGATCTTGGTGATGGACGCCTCCATAGCCTCGATCTGGCCGAGGATGGGGGCGGTGTAGGTTCCCATAGCCTTGAAGTCAGCGGTCACGGGAGTGACGGCCGGCAGCGAGATGGTCACGTCTTTGGCGACGAGGGTGCCGCCGATGTAGACGGTGTCGGCGAGGATAGGGCCCTTCAGGTCGAGCCACAGGTTTGCCATTACTCGTCACCTCCTTCGTAGTAGACGGAGAAGCCTGCGTCGGTGTAGGCGACGTAGACGCTCGCAGACTTGAGGGGCGGGGTCGGGGTGACGGCGATGTCCCAGCGAAAGTCGCCATTCATCACGTCGGTGGTGCTGTTCTCGCTCTCGAGGAACAGGATCACAGGGGATCCGAGCAGCGCGCCCATGCTGACATAGCCGTCGAGCTTCTCCTGCTCGCGGTTGATGATGCGATCCTTCAGTGCGCGGGTCATGGGCTCGTCGATCTCCGGGCTCCACTCGCGCTGGAAGTCGTTGGTGATGTGCATGAGCATCCGCATGGAGACGTCGAAGATCGCGCGAGGATCCACGTCTGCGCCGTAGGTGTAGGCAGCCGTATGGTCGCCCCACAGTACCCATTCGCCGCCCCATGCCACGGCGGTGCTGATGCCGTTCTGCGTCAGCTCCTTGCCGCTCTGCTGGTCGAAGCCGCGGTTTTTCGCGTTGGCGCCGAAATACTGCTTGATGACGGGGATCGCCTTGTTGCCGCAGGTCTCCATCGGGACGCTGTTGTGGCTGAAGTCGGCGCGCATGAGCTCGACCACGGCCAGCGTGCTCAGGTGGAACACGTTGCCGAGGTTGTCCACAGCCTGCGGCCAGTAGACCTTAGAGCGCTCGCCTGTGAAGGCGTTGGCCTTCTTCCATGCGATCGCCTTGGTGATCGTGTCGACCGCCTGCGCGGTGCTGTCCACGAGGGGCAGGTCAGCCACGACGAAGGCGTCCCAGTGGCCGTTGATCTTCTGGCTGGCCGTCAGCATAGCATTATAGACGGCAGGACTGTGGCTCCAGCCGGGGGCCGCGATCAGATTGCAGACCGCGAACTGCTCGGGATAGAGCAGCGTGATCGCGCTCAGGCCGCTGTATTCGCCGGAGGAGGTGACGCCGCCGATGATGTCGCTGTCTGCAATCTCAGAGTCGTCCACCTCACTGAAGCTGGCCGTCAGGCTGCCGGCGAGCTGTGCGTCGTCCTTCAGGCTGGTGATGATGACCGTGCCCTTGGTGAAGTTATAGTCCACAGCGTAGTCGGTGCCCTCGACGTAGTTGCCGCTGTCATTCTTTGCGATGGTCAGGGTGTCGAGGATGATCTTGTCGCTGGCGAACTCGGCGCGGCCGCCGGTGAAGGTGAGGGTCTTGGTGGTGGCCGTCTCCTTGCGGTGCTTGCCCGCGGAGGGGTCGAGCACATTGATGACGTAGATCGGGCCGATGTTCCCGAGGGTGTTGTTGAAATGCGCGTACACGGCCTCGCACAGGGTAAAGGTGCCCCAGTCGGACGAGTAGCCGATCTTCTTCTGAGCGTCGACCAGACTGGTGATCTTGATCGGCGCGTTGATGATGCCGGCCTTGCCGAAGCCGCGCACGAGGTTGACGGGTGCCGTGCCGATATAGACCGGCGTGGTGCCCGCCTGCACGGCGCTCTGTGCCACGGTCTCGCCGATGTGGCCGTAGGCGCCGTAGAGGTATTCGTTTGCCATCTGCTTATCCTCCTTTGCATGAAATTAGGGCAGCCACAGGGCCGCCCTTAAAGCAGGTGTTGGTAGCTTTCCGGGTTGCGGGTCAGCGCCTCCTCGACGGAGAACTCAGCCCACGCAAACCAGTACGGGTAAAAGTCGGGGACGGCGTCTTGCTCCGTGACGGGGCCGAAGGTGATGCCCTTCTCCTTGATGACGCGGAGGTCGCCGAGGTACTCGGCGTTTTCAATCAGCCGGAGAGCTGTGTCCACAAAATTCCATGCGTCACGCCAGCCCTCTCCGTTCTTCACGAAGTAGGAGGCCGCCGCCTCGTTGTATTGCTGGATGTAGGTGCCGCTGCCGTCGCCCTTCGGCTTGAAGATGTCGGGCCCGTGGTAGCCGGGATCCCACGCTGAGAAGCAGAGCCGGATCTTGATGTCTCGGGCACTCTGGAGCAGGTCGTCGTCGCCCTGAACGATCTGCACGCAGACCGACGGGATCGGCGCGGCGATGTTCGGGGGCGTCCTGTCCTTCGATGGTACGAAAAGCGAGAACGCGGCCGGGTTTACCAGCTTGTATGGGTAGGAGGCGTCCGTTGCGTTGTCGTCGGGGAGCTTCAGCTTGACCAGAGGGCAGACCTCAGCGGTCAGCCAGTCCCGGACGGTTTCGATGCTGTTGACGATGGACATGGGGCACCTCCTAAATGGTGACAGTCTGGCCGAGGGCCACGGTGGCGATCCCCATGTCCTCGCTCCAGTCGTTGACGATGTACTCGCGGCCGTCGACGTTGAGCCCTTCGCCCGCCGGGCGCCGAGCGGGCAGATCCTCGACCGCCGCGTAAAGCAGCAGAGAGGACTCCGCGACGCTCAGCTCTTGCCCCCCTTGGCGTTCCTTCAGGGCGTTGTCGTCCAGCACGGCGGCGATGGCTCTGCCTTCGACGGTGTGCTTCTCACCGAACTCGTCGAGATTGAGAAACGTGCGCCGGCGGTCGGCCTCGACCATCGCCTTGAAGCTGAAGGCCATCAGACAGGATCGGCGGCGCCGATCTGAGGGGGCTCCTCGTCGTCGGCGCCGTCATCAGGCTGCTCGGCCTTGGCGGCCTCGATGGCAGCGATGACGTCGGCCTTCTTGCGCATGGCAGAGGCGTCCACGCCATAGCGCGCGGCCACTTCCTTCAGCTCGTCGAGCTTCATGTCCTCGTTGTACTCAGGGGCCTCGTCGGCCGCGGTGTTGGTGCTGGCAGGCTCGTCGGCGTCGTCGCCGGGAGCGGGTGCGGGCTGCTCGGCAGGCTCGTCCTGCTCGCCGATGTACTTGGCGACACCTTCCTTCACCAGACGGGCCTCCAGCTCGTCGTCGAACTTCTGAGGGCCGTCTGCTTCAGTGATGGGGATCACCTTGCGGCCGTTATAGTAGCCGAAGGTGCCCTTGATAATCTGGATCATGCTCTGCTCCTTTCTGCTGCGTTCAGTCCGTCAGGACGTCCGCAACGATGAACGGGTTCTTGTTGTTGGGGATCATCAGCGGGCGGCTGGAGATGGTCAGCGTGCGGCTGTTGCCTTCGGCGCTGCTCACATACTTCGGCACGCGGCGGCCGGCGTAGGTGTGGAACTCGCCGTCGCTCTGCTCGACCTGAGAGACGGCGCCGTAGGCGGTGCGGCCAGCGCCGGGAGCGGTGAGGACGCACTTGCCGGACGGGATGTAGAGCTTGTCGTTGCCCTCGTCGTCGGTGTAGGTCAGGTCGTAGGAGATGACGCTGATGATGCGGCCGAGGACGTTCAGGCGGGCCACGATGGCAGCGCCGTCAGGCAGCAGCTCGGGCTCCGCGTTGCCGATCTCGATGCGGCGGTTGTCGAGGAGCTTCTGCACGGCCGCGTCGTTGATGATGGTGTCAGCCACGTCCGGGGAGCAGACCAGATCAGAAGCGCGGAGGCCGCGCTTGGTCAGCATACGGATCATGGCCTCCAGATCCTTCAGGATCTTGCCGCCGGTGGCGTCCCACTTGGCCGTCGGGGTGTAGGTCGCGGGGTTGCTGGCCTCGGAGTAGAAACGGATCTCCATCTCGTCGGCCTTGTCGACGTTGTCGGCGATGTGCTTCATCACGCAGCCATTGGTCAGCATGGTCTCGGCGGCCATCGCTTCTTCGCGGTTGGTGATGAGCTCGCCCAGCTCGTCAGCGTCGCGCAGGATGAGGGTCTGCTGGCGCTGCTCAGGGGTGAGCTGAGAGTAGAGAGCCTCACCGAAGCCACGCTTGCGCAGCTCGTCGAGGGTCAGGACGCGACGGGGAGCCACGAAGGGCGGGGTGTAGCGTTCCATATTGTAGCCGGCGCGCAGGACGGTGACGCCGCCCTTGCGAGGGGCCACGAAGGGCGCCAGCTTCTTGCTGCCGTCACGGAACTCGACGAGCACGTCGTCGGTGGCGAAGATGTCGCTCGCGTCGTTGGTGGGGAAGTAGCGGTCACGCAGGAAGGTCGCAGCAGGGGTGAGCTGCTGCACGGCCATGAGCAGCGTGTGGGTGTCGTAGAAGTTAAAAGGCATTTTGTTGTCCTCCTTCTCTTAGTATTCGATGGCGTCGGAGAGCAGGATGCCGGCCTTGCGCAGCTCCTCCTCGTCGGTCGCCTTCAGGGTGTAGCCGCTTGCGACAGCCAGCTTGTTGCGGGCGAAGTGGCCGGTGCGGTAGGCCAGCACGGTCACGTCCGCGGTGGTGCCGACTTCCACGTCCTCTGCGAGGATGCAGTTGGCAGTCAGGGTTTCGTTGGTGGTCGCGGTGGAGCCGAGGATCACCAGCTTGCCGTCGCCGGCGGTGCCGGCAGACAGGGCCAGCACGGTGCCGCGCTTATAGGTGGCTGCGGCGGTGGCCTCCTTGCGGATGGTCACGGTGAACACGTCAGCGACGGGCTCGTTGGCAACGATCAGGCCGTCATAGCCGACGCTGCCGAGGTTTTCGTCCAGTCTCTTGCTCATTACTTCTTACCTCCGTTCTGAGACTTGGTGGAGTTGTAGAGGCCGACGATGGCGTCCACCTTTGCCTTGTCGTCGTTTTCGCTGCCTTCCTCGCCGCCGTTAGGGGCAGCGCCGGACTCGTCGTTGTCAGCCTTGGCGTCCTTCAGGTGCTTGGCACCGAGGGCCGCCTGCTTCTGCATAGCCTTGAGCGCGAGCTGCTCAGCGGTGCAGGGGGTCTCGCCGTACTTGGCGTCCCTGACGAGCTGCGCGTCGCCCACACTTGCGGCGATGCTGTCGATGGCCTCGATGCGGGCGCGCTCCTGCGTTCTGGCAGTTTCGGCCGCCTGCTGCTCGATCTGAGCCACGACGTCGGGGTGCTGTGCTCTCATTTCTTCGAGGGTCATGGTCTTGTTGTCCTCCTTCTTGGGGCCGTCGTTCTTGGCGGCCGCGTGTTTATTTCCAGCCGCAGGGGCGGCGTGGATGCTGTTGTCGATGGGGATCGTCCCCGGGATGTGTCTGAAGCCCTTGACGTCGTGCCGGATGCCGGCGACGAGGAGCACCTTCTTGTCGGCGCTCAGGGTGACGTCGGGGCCTTCGTCTGTGAGCAGGGTGTCGGCAAAGCCGTTGTCAATGGCCTCCTGCCCGACCATCCACGTCTCGCGGGTCATCATGCTGCGGAGCTGGTCGACCTCGATGCCGGTCTTGGCGTGGTAGATCTCCGCGATGGCCCGCTCGCTCGCGTCGAAGTCCTTCTGGAGCTTCTTCAGGTCTGCGAGGGTGTAGTAGTCGTAGAGCAGCCCGGCGACGCCGTGGATCATCACCATGCTGCCGGGATAGACCTGCACCTCGTCACCTGCGCAGGCGATGACACTGGCCGCGCTGGCCGCGATGCCTTCCACGACGACGACCTTGTGGCCGGTCAGGCCCTTGATGGCGTTGTGGATGGCGATGCCGGTGTAGAGGTCGCCGCCGCAGCTATTGATCTTGATGGTGATATTGCTCTTGCCCTTGACGGCCGCGAGATCCTCCATGAAGCTCTCGGGCGCGATGTAGAGGCCGGGCTCGGGCTCGCCCGTCCACCAGTCAACAGGCTGACGGCTCACGACGTCGCCGTAGAGGGTGATCTCGCCCTCGTCGTCGCCGATGCTGGCGACGTTCCAGAACTTGATCGGCGTGCCCGCAGTCTGAGGCCCGGCGCAGAGCCGGGGAGTGTTATGCGTTCTCATGCTTGTCTCCTTCCTTGATGCTTTTGATGGTCTCGGCGACGATCGCCTCCCGCAGAGCTGCGGAGATCGTGCCGCTGGCCGCTGTGCTCTGGTCGACCTGCCCCTGCGCTGCGCGCAGCTTCTCGTTTTCCCGAGTGAGCTGGTCGACGTTGGCGTCCCACTGACCGCCGTTGAGTCGGATGGTCGCCTGCTCTCTGGTCGTGATGCCTTCGCCGATGGCGAGGATCTCGGCCGTGATCTCCTTCGTCGGGTCGAGCTGTCCCTGAGAGGGGCCGATCCACTCGGCGCCGAGGTATGCGGCGCGGATCGCCGGATCTGCGAAGAAGCCCGGGGCGCTGATGCGGCCGCGGGCGACGGCTTCAGAGAGCCAGATCTCATATACCGGCGTGCAGAAGTCATCGACAAACCACTTGCGCCTCATGCGGAACGCCTTCCACGCCTCCATCAGGGCGGCGCGGCTGGCGCTGTACGAGCTGTTGAAGCTCTTGAGCAGAAGGTCGGCCGGGATCTCGAGCGCGGCGCCCACCTGTTCACAGATGGCGCGCAGGAAGGTGTTGAAGCCGCTGGCCGGCCGTTTGGGGTCTGCAAAGGTCACGTCCTCGCCGGGCTCCATGATGTTGATCTGGCCGGGGCCCATCTCGTACTCGTTAGGATCTCGGCTCACCTCCGGCAGGCTGCTCCCGACCTCGTTGAACGGGTTGTCGCCGGCGCCTGCCTCGGTCTTGATGAAGGCCGTGAAAAACGACTCGACGACCGCCGCAGTCAGCTCGCTCTCGGTGTAGCGGCGAAGCTGGAGCAGGGGCTCGATGACCTGCGCGAGGTAGCTGACGCCTCTGTATTGATCCGGGCGCTCACTCTCCATGACGTGCAGGATGTTCGGCAGGCCAGTCCGATCGCCGTATGCCTGAACGCGGGCCCACGTCGTCGTCGTGTTGCCGAGCTCGAAGGGGTAGGTGCTGCGGATGTGGTACGCCTCGATCTGGCCGTCGCCGTTCACCTCGACGCCGTCGTAGATGGTGTTGCCGTTGGCCGCCTTGCCGGTGGTCAGCAGCATCGGGGTGATGATGCCGGAGGCCGTTGGCGTGGCGACTCGGTCGGCCTCGATCAGGTGCAGGCGCAGCGAGTAGGGCGTGAGCGGCGTCGGCTCGTACTGCTTCACGACGGCGAACACGTCGCCGCTGACCAGCCACGAGGAGAGTGCGAGCTGCTGCATGGCTGCGAAGTTGTTGACGCCGGTGGCGTCGCACGCCCTTTTGTTCTCAGACCAGAGAGCGAACTCACGCTCGGCCTGAGCCTGCCATGCGTCGGCGGCCTCCTGCGTCATGCCGAGCGCCTCGCGGTCGATCCGACTCTTGAGCTGGAGGCCGATGCCGACGACGTTGGTGCGGTTGGTGCGGATGGCAGAGGTGGCGATCGGGGCCGCCATGTAAAGCATCCGGGCACGCTGCCGCAGGGTGTAGTTGTTGGCGTCGATGTCCTCCTTCGGGCTGCCGCTCATAGCTCTGAAGCCCTTGGTCGCCTTCTTGTGCCAGCTCGCGCCGGCGTCGCCGTAGCCCTTATTCACAGGGCGCGGCTGCTGCCGCCTGTTCTGTGGGCGGCTTCTGCTTTTTCTTTTGCTGATGGTGCTCACCTCCTTCATGGTGAAGATGGCCGAGCCGGGAGAAAAGGAGCGAAAACTCCCGGCGTCGGCCTATGAAAAAAGCCCCTTTCGGGGCTTCTTTCACCAGTCTCGGGGCACTACTCCCACAGCTTTTCGCGGCTTCTCGCCGTTCAGTGCGGCCTCGAGGGCTTCGATGTCTGCCTCGAGCTGTTTGATGGCGGCCCGGATGGATCCGAGGTCGGTGTTGTAGCGGGCCAGATTGCGCGAGCCGATGCCGTAGCTCTGGACGCCTCCGTCCAGCATCTCGGCCTCTCGCTTCAGGTAGAGCTCCAGCCGGTTCCTCTTGATGGAGAGCTGGTACTCGATTTGTTCGCGGGTCTTTCTCATTGTGGTCTGTCCTCCTTACCAGTCGTCGAAGGCGTCGGCCCGGTTGTGCCGTTGCCGCTGCCGTCGCTGCTGCGGGGCCTTCGGCTTTTCCTCCAGCCCTTGCAGGCGGCGCTCGATGGCGTCCATGTCGGGGTTGATGATCTTGAGGCCGGCGTTGGCGTAGTCGCGGCAGTCGAGGGCCTCGTTGCGGTTGTGCCCGGGCAGTTTCTCCCACGCCCAGCGGTCGCCGCGGCGCGTGTGCGTGAGCACCAGCTTCTCGGAGAGGAGCCCGTTGAAGAAATTGAGGTCATAGCCGGCGTCGGGGTGCCGGTTGAAATGGCAGTATTTTGGCCCGGGCTCCTGCACCTTCAGATTAGCCATGATCGTCGCCTTGCCGGCGTCGACGCCGATGGTGTAGAGCCAGCAGGTGATCCGCTTGTTGTCGCGGATCGGCACCTTGCTCGGGGGCGAGACGAAGGGGATGCCGTCGCCGCCCTTGCCCTTGATGGCAAAGACGCGCTTGCCGGCGCGGGCCCGGCACGCCTCATAGACCTCTTGGGTGAAGTGGCCGCCGGAGTCGACGCAGGTGATGGAGATCTTCAGGCCGCGGCCGTTTTTGAACTTGTAGACGTGGTCGACCACGTCATCGAGCCGCTGCCAGACCTCCGGGGTGTCTGGCCGGCCCATGATGTAGCCCTTGACGACGCCCCACGTCTCGCCATACTTCCCGTGACCGACTACCTCGTATTCGAGGCGGTTGTCCTGAGTGTCGACGCCGCAGGTCAGCACGAGCACACCGTCAGGCAGCTCCACAGGGGTGCCGTCCGGGCGGGTGCCGTAGTCCTCACGGCGGGCGAGCATGGTGTCCTCGTCCTCGAGGTCGCCGCGATCTTCCCACAGTTGGCCGAGCAGGGTGTTGTAGACGACCTTGAGGCGCTGCGGGTCATCCTTGGCGTCGAGGAACTTGAGGACGATCTTCTCCCACGGAGTCCACGGGCTCGAGAAGGCATTGAGCCAAAAAGAACGGACGCCCTTTTTGTAGGCGTCCGGGTTGTCTGCGATCCACTTGGCCGGCTGCTTTCGCATGACGTCCTCGGGGATCAGGCAGCCGCAGGCCGGGCAGCTCCACGAGACGCCGCTCTTGAGGCTCCACGACTTTTTCCCGCGGATCCTCTTGGCCTCCGGGTCGAAGTGGATATTGTCGAACACGATCTCGCTGTACTCCCCACACTCGGGGCAGCGGTGGCACCAGCGTTCCTGCGTGCCTTGGTAAAAACTCGTTTCGATGTTGCTGTTGCCCTTGATGGTCGGGGTGGAGACCTCGACCGCCTTGGCGTTGTAGAATGTGGCCTGACGTGCTTCGGCCAGCGCCCACGGGTCGCCCTCGGTGCCGGCACTGGTCGCCCAGCGGTCGCGCTCGTCGCCGATGATATAGCGGGCAGGCGTGGAGGCCAGAGCCGAGGCACTGTTGGAGCCGGTCAGGGTGAGCATCCCGCCCGGGAACGACTTCTGGAGGATCGTGTTGCCGCTGTCCTTGGCCTTGACGTCGTGCACCTTCGCCTTCAGGGGTTTGCTGTCGCGGATCATAGGGGCCACGCGGAGGCGGCTGAACTTCCGGGCGTCGTCGATGGTCGGGTGGACGTAGAGGATGCTGCCGGGGTCTTGGTCGATGATGTAGCCGATGATGTTGAGCTCGAGCTCGGACTTGCCGACCTGAGAGGCGGCCACCATGACTATTTTGTGCACCTTCGGATCCGTAAAGGCCCGCATGGGCTCCTCGAGGTACGGGGTGCGCTTGGTACGCCACGGGCCGGCCTCGGCCGAGCTTTCCGGGGAGAGGCGGCGGTGCTTGTCGGCCCACTCGTCCACGGTCAGACTCTCAGGCGGGGCGAAGCGTTTGACCGCTCCGGCGATGGCGGTATTGAGCTTCGCGGCGGCTTTTTTAGTCGTCCGCGTCATCGGCGAGCTGCTCGCTCCAGCCTTCCCGATCCCTTACTCGCCGGGCGTACACCTCGGGATCGTATTTATAACCGGCCAGCTCCGTCAGGATCTTGTAGACCTCTGTGCGGATGATCTCAGACGCCTCGGCGGGTGTTGCTGCGCCGGTGACGTCGACGGCCAGACGGCCCGGCAGGGCCACGAGCATCGACCTGATATTGTAGACGAGGCGGTGCATGGTGCCCTCGAGCTCACTGAGCTGGAGGGCGGCGATGTCTGCCTTGCTGCGCTTGAGGTCAGCCTCAGCCTCCAGACGTCGGCCTTCGATCTCGCTGTCCTTCTTCGACGGCTCCCGGCCGTTGGCCTTGTCCGTCAGGTATCGGATGTACCTCTGGATCGTCGGCAGAAGGTCGTAGCGGTTGGCGTTGCCTTCCTTGACCGCGGCGATGACGCCATCCTTGGTGAGCTGCTGCACTCGGCGGGGCGTCATGTCGAACAGGGCCGCGATGGTCTTGCTGTCGACGAGCTTGTTGTTGGTTGGGTTCGGCATGGCGTTCCCTCCTTTCTGCCGCTCGGGCGAAACGAAACGGCCCGAAAAAAATTTTCCCCGGCTGCGCGTTTTTTGGGCTCGTCAGCACCGCAGGCCAGAGCAGGCCGTCACAGTACCTTCGGCGCGTCGCTGCGCGCGTGTAGGCGTTTGCGAGGCGCTGTGCTGCGCTCTGTGCGCGTCTGGCGGTGTGGGCCGGGCTCGGTGTCGGGCGCCGTGGTGTGGCGCCCTGTGGGCCGCTGTGGGCTATTTCCCGAGGGCTCGGTCGAGGTTGTGCTGGAGGCGCTTGGCTGTCTCCTCTTGGAGCCGGGTCATGATCTTCTCATTGGTGCGCTCACTGGTTATCATGGAGGGCACCGAGATGGTGGTGAACTTCTTGATGTCGGTGCGCGTCCGGCTCATTCGCTGGAATGGAATGGCGCTGACGCCGCCGGCCTTGGTGTTGCCCGTCCCCATGAGGATATTGTGCGATCGCTCGGAGTACGGGCCACCCGGGGTGCGGGTGTTCAGGTAGCGGCCGATGACCTTCTTCTGTCCCTTGACCACCTGCATCCGCAGCGTGTAGCTCTTGCCCGGCGGTGCAGTCTTGGGCGTCATGCCGAAGTGCACGGGAGTGAGCAGCCGGCCGGAGTAGGTGATGGTCAGCTCCTCGATGGTCTCGCCCGAGACACTGACGTTGCCCGCCGTCTTCTTCGGCTTGCCGCTGTTCTTGCCGGACGGGGTGATCTCGCCCTTCTTGATGTTGTAGACCGACGTGACTTCCTGAGCGATCCAGCTCGGCGCTCTGGCCTTGACGTCGCGGACGATGGCCT
>ERZ1504249.540-NODE-540-length-11074-cov-2.913059_pt1 | contig 11074 bp, 5 predicted proteins | sample MGYA00571884_ERZ1504249 | MGnify/ENA primary metagenome ERZ1504249 (study PRJEB39906, sample SAMEA3182069) | gut metagenome | biome: human; feature: gut; material: Stool; isolation source: human stools | place: Canada | collected 2011-11-08 ...
CTGTTGCAACGAAAATTCCTGGCAAAAATCATCAGCCATACAATGAATTTCTGTAAGTTTAGTCTTTGGAAACATAGTGGTAATTGTTTAAATGTTATTATTTAGCAATTTATTGTTATATTCTAATAATCAAACAAATATATTAATACTTATTTCGCACTTACGTTAATATAGAAAGAAAAAACACTAAGCAACATTATAGTGCTTGATTTTAAATTAGATGTTTCCACTAATTCAATTGATACATTTCTATCTGATCAATCACTACTCCTTCATCAAGTGCTTTAATAGTTAAATAGTGTTTTTTCCTTTTTTTTACTGGAAGTACCACTCGCCTGATAGCCTGATTACGCAAAACGTTTTCTTTCCATTCCTCACTACGTCCCTGAGTTTCGTAAGAAACTGTCTGAGCATTCTTTTTATCTATCGAAACAGAAAAGCGTAACTGCCCTCCATGTATAGGATGATTTGGCAATAACCGGATTTCAACTTCTACAGAATCACTTGGACATTCGCCAAAATCAAAAGACAATTCTTTATGTTCTAACATGGGTGTTTCGACTGATGATCTGTCTACCGGCTCAAATACAGGCAATCTACGCGGCTGATGATCCATCATACGATGCCACTTACCATTATTATGTATACCTATATTATATATGCGGGTCAGCGAAACAATACTATCATAAGCAGCATCACTTTTATTCCAATTCATCTCCCCATGGCGGGCAAACTGTGCATAAAGCATTTTCTTATTCATTTCAAAACTAGCCTGCACCGGATATTTTATCAATTGAAAATAAGCATCCTGTCTGTCCAGTTGAACTTGTGAAGCCAATTTTTCTACTTTATCCGAAATAACTTGGTAATCTTCAAGACGCTTATTGATATACGACCTACTCCAAGGCATATCTTTCACAATACGGTATGCATTCGTATGGTATTCTTCTTCACGGGTATTTCCCATAAATTCCGGTTTACGGATATAAGACAAACGATAATGTTCCATCATAACCGGCAAGAGGTCTTCACCTATAGCTTTTCCAAATTCACGCTTCAAAAAATTACACAAATGGCCAGACACACCATTTTCGATAACCTGATCGATATTCCATGCCATATCCAAGAATAGCTCTGTCTGATACTCTATCGGCTTGATATCTCCCACATTTAATATCCATATCTTTTGTATGCCACGTTCATATGCCTCTTTCATCTGCTGATATAGTAAAGACGGACTAAACGTTCCTAACCAAAGGTAATCGTGTGGACGCCCCCAATATGAAGCATGATAATAAATTCCATTTCCGCCTTTACGAGTACGCTCTAATTCTGTCGGAAAATGCTTTATATAGCCATAATTATCATCACACCACATGAGTGTCACATCCTCAGGAACTTCCAGCCCGGCATGATAAATATCGAGCACTTCTTTATAAGGGATAAAAACTTGTGGAATAGCCTCAACATCTTTATTCACGTATTTTCGTAATAAGTCACGTTGATCTTTCAGCACACGTTCCAACACAGCTTTCTGTTCTTCCAGCGTTTTAGCACCTTGCATCTGTCCATCATGTACACCACGCATGCCAACTGTATATAAAATTTCTTGCCCCGAAACTTCCTTAAGACGTTCTTCCCAAAAATGACATACCGAACTACTATTTTTCACATAGTCATAATCACCTTTTCCTCTTCGACCCCCCTCACCGGCAGTACTACAAGCCATAGGTTCACAATGAGACCCACCTATATAAATACCAAACTTTTCTGCAACTTCCCGATTTCCGGGAGTAAGGAAAAATGGAACCGAACATTCGTGCATAGCAGGCCAGTATGTATTAGCTCGCAGACGAAGCAGTAATTCAAAAATACGTTCATTTGTTTGTGGACCTATGCGTCCAGGCTTATACCATGGCTCATAATTCAAACTACTCCAAGGCATCAATCCCCAATCTTCATCATTAATAAAGATACCACGGTATTCTACCGAAGGAGATTGCACTATCTTATAATCGGCAGCCAAGTGAAAAGCCTCTTTCTTCTCAGGTGTTACATCTGCCCACCATTCCCAAGGAGATACTCCTATCAAACGGGACAATTCCATTATACCATAGGCAGTACCAGGTGAATCACTTCCTACAACTAACAACCTTCCACCCGGCAATACTGATATGAGAAATGCCTGATTCTTTCTCTTTAAATCTGATATATCCACTCCGGTAGAAGCTATTAAAGGACTTTTATCAACCGTACCTACGATAATTTCACCATGGTCAACACAAATAGTAGCAGACGCAGAAAATACAGCCTCATAATCACGTGCAAATAACTGTAAGGCAGTTTGTACCACCTTCTCTTCTGCATTATCACAAGCCACCGTTACCGGTTGGCCAAAACGAAGATTGAATTGCGCATTACAAATCTGCGTAACCACAAGAAACAATATGCCTAAAATACCTATCTTCATATATTGTATTATTTCAAAAGTAATAAATATCATCTATAGTCACAAAAGTATTGTCACTTCCATAGATTCTTTTTGTTTTATCCGTCCACACAGGTTTTATACCAGTTATTTCAACCAATAGCGTATAATTACCTTTCTCCATTTCCGGTGTCATAATACGAATTGACTTTTCTGGATATTTACTATAAAAATCCACCAACGAAGAATATACTGTGTCTTTCTTCGCATTCAACACACTCACCCGAGCATATCCACTATGACAGTTTGATTCCCCGACAATAGCGACATGTGTTCCTTTGAAAGGTACAACCAATACACTGCCTTTTGCATTTGAGACAAAACGCCCCCTGTTTTCAGTCCAGCCCATAGCAGGTTTTATATTTTCCATAGATATCTGCCTTCCTTTACGAAGTATATCCACCGGTTTCAAAGTATTAAAGTCCCAACACTGCCAATATTCAGGAATAGATAACTTTGTCTCGTTAACCTGCATCGGCATCCAAACATATGTAGCGGCTGATGCTTGATGAGGATATGACCACCTATCTCCCATAAACATAGGTATGATATCATCCCCCCGCTTCAAAGGGAAAACAAAAGTACTCTGAGAATTATAAGTCAAAGTTCCTTTTGGGCAGAATAAACCTTGTTTTGTCCAAGGTCCTTCTATTTTCAAAGCTGTGAAATAAAAGTTGTCATTCTTCTCCCAACTGGTCAGATTAGAATAAAGCATATAATAAATACCATCTTTCTTGAACATAGCAGGTGATTCACCTGAACCTTTCACATGCGCAACCTCCCTCTCTATCGATCGATAATCATCACTCAACCGATATATCGGTCCATGATGAATCAGCAAATATCCTTTGCCATCCGTATCTTGAAAAGTTCCCATATCCCAACGCTGAACGGGCTTTCCCTGATAAAGTAACGGTCCTTGCAACTGATATTCGCCATTAATAGTTTTACAGGTAGCATACCCGATATAAGGATCTTTGTATTCCATATCATCAGCATGCATAAACATTACAAACTCACCGGTAGAAGGACATTTCATTACTTTCACACGTTCACCTACACGATTAGGTCCTAATATGCCATCTGGTTGCACAGTCAGGACTACTCGCTCGAACTTCCAGTTAACCAAGTCATCCGAAGAGTAGCAGGAAAATCCCGAAAAAGCATTGCTCTCATCTGATTTCCACTCACCAAACAGATAGTACCTCCCCTTTTCTTCCACAATGCAAGCACCATGCGCATTAACAATATTGTCACGATCATCAAACCACGGCATGCCATTTCGAATAGCCTTCTCCACTTTTTGGGCAGAGCAATATATTTCCCCTCCTATTCCTCCAATGAGGAACCATACTAATAATATATATTTCATATACCTTATTAATTTCTTAAAAGATAAAAACTAATATCCATTCACGCCATTACACAAGTTGAAAAATCAAAAAGAATTACACCATCAACCTACTTTACCAAAGAATTTACTTCTGTTACAAAAAAAATGTATAAATAAGAGGGAATATAAGAACTCCCTCTTAAATTATATTGAAAAGGGATTTACTTACCTGTCATTTACTTTTCTGCTGCCATATCCGCAGTTGTAGGCCAATATGGATTCTGATAAATCGGCGAAGTTTCAATATTCTTACCATCAGAAGATGTTATTTGAAACTGATCGATACGAATTGGGTCAAGATAATGAGCCATTTTCCAGACAAAACCCTCATAAGCCAACTGGTTAACAGTTTTACGATATGGAAGCAAATATTCGCTATCGTTGGGTGAAGACACATTTGCTTTGTCAGTGCCATAAACAAGCGTAGTATTACCCTTTGAGTCATCATACCAACGTTCCATAGGAGTATTCCAAAGATGTATACCTTCGGGAACATAAGGCGTAACCGTCATCTGATCCATTGCTCTCCACCGACATAAGTCCATCCAGCGGAGACCTTCGGATATATACTCACAGCGACGTTCACGGCGAATATTATACAACGTTTTATCTGTCAAAATTTTCCCTGCCGAATAAGCTCCCCAATCATTCTCAGCTTCCTTATTCAAATCAGTAGCAGCAATAGTAGCATCAATATTATCACTAACTAAAGCACGGCGACGAAGAAGTTGCCAATATTCACGGGCTGTATTATCTAAAGTCTGATTACGTTCATAACTGGCTTCCATATAATTCAATAAGGCTTCAGAAGCACGATAGATAGGTATCCCTAAGAAACACTTGTTCTGAACCAGATATTTACTATCCCAAGCTCCACCTTTACGCAATGCATAACCGGTAGTATAAACATACTGCACGGCACCGTCCGTAATTTTCGGATAAGGCTCATTCAACCAGATATTAGTAAGTCCTGTAACACTCTCTATTAGCACATTCTTCTGCCCCGGTTCTTTCAGGAAAAGACTCAAACGACTATCACGATTGGTGCGTACATCAGCAATTGTCTTATCACCCATATAATAACCATCACCATCCGCATATGTACCGTGTGCATAAACCGGCAAGCCATCTGCCATCAGAAAGTTCTGTACAAAGCTACGAGTTACCCCGATCCCCCAATTACCTTCATCTGCTGCTAAAGCTACATCATGTCCGCTTCCCAATCCTTGCACATATTGTCGCCACATCAAAACCTCTTTTATACCCGACAAATCTTCCTGACCAAACATCGCAAAATAAGGATTCTCTGTGGTTGTAAGATCTTGCTTCACAATACCAGTGTTTTTAGTCAAACTCGATTTATACTTTTCAGCCACCTCTTTAGAAGCAGTCATAGCCTCTTCCAGAAACCAGTTGATTTCATTGTCAATGCTTCCACTCGGATACTGATAATTGGCATTATATTCTTTCGTTTTACCCGGCCATCCTTCACCGTTGGGGACAAACGCCGAACCTTTGAAATATTTTAACCAAGTAGCTTCGAACAATGCTACACGCGATTTAAGTAGTAAAGCCACATCACGATTAATACGTGTAGTTTGAAAATCTTTTCCATCCATCAAAGTCGCTGCCTTATCCAGGTCAGAAAGAATGAAACGTGCAACTTCATTACGCGGAGAACGTTTGGCTGCATCAGTCAGTATTTCCATGTTATCCGTTAATGGCTCGGTAACAATGGGATAATCACCAAATGCCTGATAACGTTTAAAATACTCTAAAGCACGTAATGTGTACATCTCACCAATATAATGGCGAATACTCTGTAGTTCACCCGTAATCGTATTTCCCGATCCGTTTAAATCTTCACCAAATCGTGGCAAAACACTGGCAAAAAAGAAGTTCAAATGATAGATAGTAGTGAAAGACCAGTCACCAGAAGCGTTAGGAACTTTCCACTCCCCGGTACAGAAATAACTGGGAGCATTTGGCGCAATCTGGTTATCTGTTCCCTGATCATTCGCATAAATGCCATAGGAATTACCGGAATTTCCAGGAAGGACACTGGAATAATACTTATCTGCATAAGCCTGTAAGTGTGAGGCATCCGTAAAAAAAGTCTCAGGTGCAAGTTGTGAAGTAGGTTCTCTATCAAGGAAATCATCACATGATACCATTCCCCCACTCAAAGCCGTAGCTATCAATGCTAAAAATATATTTCTTGTTTTCATGATTTATTATCTAATTAAAAGGTTAAACTTAAACCAAATGACCAGGTTGAAGATAAAGGATAAGCATTACCTCCCCACCCCCCAACACAAGTCTCAGGATCGAATATGGAAGATAAAGAGGTAAACGTTAACAAGTTCTCACCCGATACAAAAACACGACAATTAGAAATTCCCAATTCCCCTACCACAGACTGCGGTAACGAATATCCTAACTGTAAATTCTTCAGACGCATATATCCTGCATTCTGCATATAGCGACTTTGAATCTGCTGATTTTTTGCACCAAAGCTTGAACCACCGGAATCAGGTGAAGTGATAGGACGTGGATAATAAGAGTCCAAATTAACCGGTAATTCATAACCAGCCAATCCTATTGGCCGATCCCGGAAGTAATCGTTGTGTTGCTCTAGACCAATGGTATACCATTTAGAATAGCCACCCCGAACACCCCAGAAATAAGATGAGCTGCCCGGCCAGAAATCATGTTTCAAAACACCTTGCAGGAAGCAACGGAAATCAACCCCCTTATAATTGGCTGTCAAATCAATACCATAAAAATAATGAGGATTACTGTCACCCAAAATCTTTAAATCGCCATGATCATCCCATGTACTTGCACCCTTACTTATTTTGCCATCACCATTCAAATCCTTATACATGATGTCCCCTGCTGCCCACTGCGAACCAATGGCGTCTTGTCCGCCTTTAGGCAATGAAGCAATATGCTTATCCATCTCTTCCTGAGTTTTGGCAATGCCTACTGTTTCAAACCCCCAGATAAGTCCTGTCTTTTTACCAGCCATGTATGTACTGATAGAACCAGTCTTGTTACCGGGATAACTGTCAATATAGGTAACCTGATCTGAAAGTGACATAGTTACCCCATAATTCAATCCATTATTCAAACGATCCTTCCAGGAAAGGGAAACTTCCCAACCTCTGGTCTGAAGGTCACAATTGTTTGTATTAGGCACCTCAATACCCAATGTATTAGGCATCTGGTTAGCCGGTCCTACCATATTCTTAGTATAGCGGACAAAAAAATCAGCAGAACCTGTTAAACGATTATTAAGGGATCCCCAATCCAGACCGATATCCCATGTGCGAACAGTTTCCCACGTCAGTGCCTCACTAATCAAATTACCTACCGAAGCAGTATTAGGTTGCATACCATTCTGTATCCAGGAACCATTTGCAGCACCTAAAGACATCACACGATAAGTAGGATAATATGAGCTTGTATTCTGGTTACCCAACTGACCGTAAGAGAAGCGTAACTTCAGCAGATCAACAACACAGGTAGCCGGAGCGAAAAATTTCTCTTGTGCAATGTTCCATCCCGCCGAAAAAGAAGGGGATAGTTGCCAGCGATTGCCACGGCGAAAACGGGAAGTACCGTCATAACGCATATTAACCTCCAACAGATAACGGCCCATGAAATCATAATTTAAACGACCGAAAAAACCGGCTGTGGCCCATTCTCTTGAATAACCATTCACCATTGTCGTCTTCTCTTCACCTTTACCGCTCAATCCAGATGTCAGATCGAACTCCCAGAAATCTTCATCCTCTACATACAATCCGTATTTGGTAACGTCGAAATAATGCAGTTTGAACTCTTCTGCCTGGAAACCACCCATGATCTTGAAGTTATGCTTATCTGCGAAAGTATGAGTATACGAACTATAAACATTCAGATTCAGATAATTTTCTTTCTGATCGTTTTCTTTTAAACTCGAATCTTTGTTCGTCACTATTTTATCCCCCTTCGGATCATAATTGTAAGCAGGAAGTGTAGCCGCTTTAGTACTCATTTCATTAATACTATAATTGAATTCTACATTTGTAATCCAGTTTTTTACAGGCTCTATGATAAAGGCTGCCTGATGATAATGACGATCCGTCTGTTGAGTTCTTTGTCCACCTTCTGCCAACGCACGAGGATAGTCATGATTGAGATGACCGTTCTGGTCATAAATGGGCATATTCGGCCAGTTAGTACGTCCCAAATTATCGAAATAACTATCCGTAAGACTCGTTGGTCTACAAATATCATTGCGGGTAAAGCGAGTAGAATAGTTGAATTTCAACCACTTTGTCAATGTACCATTAATTTTTGCAGTAGCATTGAAACGCTGCAGATTTTCTTTTCCGAAGTTGAGAAGTCCTCCCTGATCCAGATAATTGAACGAAGCGTAATAAGCCATCTTTTCGCTACCACCTGTGACACTGATATTGTGTTCCTGAGAAAACACATGATCTTTATACATAGCATCCCAAATATCTGTATTAGCATATCCCTGAGTCCAACGGTCTTGCCAAGCAGTCTCACTTTTAGCATCCAATCCGACTTCTCCATTCGTAAACTTTCCATTCTGAAAATCAATCATCTTCTGCATCGTTTCATCCGAATATGAACCTTTGACACCACGATTGGCATCCGCATAGTTCATCATGACGGCAAACGAATAAGAGTCCATTGACTTCGGCATATTGATAGGACTGGAGACACGGAAGCTATTATTATAGTTAACAGATACTTTACCGACCTTTCCTCTCTTAGTAGTAACCAAAATTACACCGAACGGTGCACGCGAACCATAAATACTGGAAGCGGCAGCATCTTTCAAAACAGAAATATTTTCTATATCCTGCGGATTGACAGTATTAATATCGCCCACCATACCATCAATTAAAATCAATGGAGAGCTATTGGAGCCAGAACCGATAGTACCTGTACCACGAACAGATATACTCATATTCTTTTCCAACTGTCCGGAACTAGTGGTAATTTTCAACCCTGGTACTAAACCCTGCAAAGCCTGAGTTGCAGAAGTTACCGGACGCGATTCTATTTCTTTAGCAGTAGCAATGCCTACGGAACCGGTCAGGTTCACCTTCTTCTGCGTACCGAAACCTACTACTACAACTTCTTCCAGCATCTTAGTATCTTCTTTCAGGGTAACATCCAGAATTTTCCCTACTACAACCGGAAATTCCTGGGTTTTAAAACCAATATAAGAGATAACAAGCGTGGCACCCTGATTTACGGAAAGTGAAAAATTACCATTAATATCAGTAATAATTCCGTTTGAGGTTCCTTTCTCCTGAATACTGGCACCGATAACAGGTTCGCCCATTGCATCTTTCACCACACCTGAAACTTTGATTTGTTGTTGAACCACTTCCTGATTAGTCGCATAGGCCTCAGCCATCACTGTCAGCGGGCATCCGGTAATGAAACTGCTACAAAGTAACAAGGCTGCCAGTGCCTTCCGATTGTTCCTAAATGAATCTGATTTCATTGTTTTTCGTTTTTAATATGAATATAAGGTTAATAATCCCTGCGTTATTTTTTTGAAAAGATAACGATGCAAATATAAGATTGGCTTGCTGAAAAAGGAGAGACAAATAGGTCAAATAGAAGGGTAGATTGTTCATTGACCTATTTCTCTTGTTTCTTTGGCTTACCAGCCTATGATCTTCCCTTTCATTCCTCAATCTAATTTTATTCTTCCATAAGCCGAAACATTTCCAAGTTGCCCAAGCCGCACAATTTATAATAATCAAAAACATTATTACCGGACAAAGCAACAAGGTGCAACTAAGCTATATTGGGTACACGAGTCCCTATCTCCATAATCATACGAAGTGACATCAAAAGTCTGCAGGAACTAACCGATGAACTGGCTTACCAAATGAGACAAGGGAAATCGGTAAAGTTGGATGGAATAGGAACCTTTGTTCCCTCACTGGCCTGTGTATAGACAAAGAATAGAAAATCAAATAACACCCGACAAAGTTCAAGAAGCATCGTAGTAGGTAACATCAACTTCAGAGTAGAGAAATCATTGATTCACAACAACAATTACAACTGTGATATGAAACGTTCACAACATAGATTCCGTCGTTCTTTACAGAAATATATACCGGAAAAATGTTTAGAACGGACAAAGCAATATCTTACCAGACATCCTCGTCTGACAGTCTGAAATTATATCCTGCTAACAGGATTTCACTCCACTACCTCCTCTGTAGAGCTAAAGAAATAGACAGAAAATCCGAAAAGTGGTATTACAAGTCCCGGACAAGATATACATAAGGTATATATACATAGACAAATTCGTCAAACAGCAGGGATAAATTGGGCAAAACACCTACTAAAAATAACAGTAACGCAAATTTATTGTATTTTTGTTGCAAAGACAAATTCATAACCAAACTGATTATGCAACGACATTCATCCCTATTGATTCTATTGTTTTTGCTGCTTTTTACAACAAGCGGCACGGCGCAGCCTTACATATTACAACACTTAAGTATAGAAGATGGGCTATCGAATAATTATGTCCAGGACATTGCGCAAGATAAACGGGGATGTATCTGGATTGCAACCGTACTGGGGCTGAACCGGTTCGACGGGCTTAAGTTCACAACTTACAAAAGTACCAATTCTAAATTAGGGAATGATGCGCTGAATGCGTTACTCTACGATGAAGAAGAAGATGAACTATGGATAGGAAGTAATAGCGGACTGTATATACTCGATTGCTCTACAGAGCAAATCAGAAGATGCACGCCCTCAGAAGGGATAGCAATCAACAATGTTTCATACCTAACTCCCGCTTCTAACGACGGAATATGGATTGTTGCCCACATAGGACAGATAGTACACTATAACAAAAAGGATGAGAAATACACCTTATTATCAGATCAAATCAAAGGAGAACTGAAACCGTCAAGCTGGTGCGCTTTCGATGATGAAGACGGGCATCTGTACATAGGGCATGCACAAGGTGGATTGAGCATCATTGATCTGGAAAACAAAACAATCCGCACTCTCTCCAACATTCCCGAGAATCCCAACAGCCTGCCCGGAAACAGCGTTTATACAATCTATAAAGACCATCTGGAGAATATCTGGGTGGGCACAAATCAAGGGCTCGGGCTGCTCAATCCTAAGAC
>ERZ1504249.564-NODE-564-length-10574-cov-4.187755_pt1 | contig 10574 bp, 9 predicted proteins | sample MGYA00571884_ERZ1504249 | MGnify/ENA primary metagenome ERZ1504249 (study PRJEB39906, sample SAMEA3182069) | gut metagenome | biome: human; feature: gut; material: Stool; isolation source: human stools | place: Canada | collected 2011-11-08 ...
ACGGGATCATCGCCGTCGCCACCGAAACGAGCTGCTTGGGCGAAACGTCCATATAGTCCACGTCGGTATTCTTCGTCTCGATGATCTGGTCGAGCAGGCGCGCCGTCACGCGGTCGCGCTTGAACCAGTGGGTGTTCTCGTCGATCGGCTCGTTTGCCTGCGCGACGATGTAGTTGTCCTCCTCGTCGGCTGTCAGATACACGATCTCGTCCGTGATGAAGCGGTTTTTCGCGTCCACCTTGCGGTAGGGCGCCTCGATGAAGCCGTACTCGTTGATCCGCGCATAGGTGGACAGCGAGTTGATCAGGCCGATGTTCGGACCTTCCGGCGTCTCGATGGGACACATCCGGCCGTAATGCGAATAGTGCACGTCGCGCACGTCGAACGTGGCGCGCTCGCGGTTCAGACCGCCCGGCCCGAGCGCGGAGAGGCGGCGCTTATGCGTCAGCTCCGCAAGCGGGTTGGTCTGGTCCATGAACTGTGAAAGCTGCGACGAGCCGAAAAACTCCTTGATCGCCGCGGTCACGGGGCGGATGTTGATGAGGTTGGAGGGCATGGCCACATCCATATCCTGCAGGCCCATGCGCTCGCGTACCACGCGCTCGAGCCGCGTGAGGCCCACGCGGATCTGGTTTTGCAGCAGCTCGCCCACGCTGCGGATGCGGCGGTTGCCAAGGTGGTCGATGTCGTCCGTGTGGCCGATGCCGTACGGCATGCCGATCAGGTACGAGATGGAGGCGACCATATCGTCCGGCACGATGTGCCGTGGGATCAGATCGTAATAATGCGCGTGCAGAAACGCCTTCTTCTCCGCCTCGTCCATGCTCTCCATCTCCGGCAGCAGCGCAAGCAGCGTCGGGATGTGTACGTCCTCGTTGAGGCCGGCCTCGATGGGCGCAAACGGCAGGAAGCCCGCCGCGCTGGCAAAGTTGTTGCCCACCAGCTTCACGCGCGTCTCGCCCGCGCGCACCCACACGGCGTTCACGCCCGCGTTCTGGATGGCGGCGGCCATCTCCGCGTCAATCTTTTGCCCCGCTTCGCAGAGCAGCTCGCCCGTGACGGGCGAGATCACGTTCTCATCCGCCACGCGGCCGGCAAGGCGCGCCTTGAGCGCCAACTTCTTGTTGAACTTATAGCGGCCCACGCGCGCAAGGTCATACCGCTTGTCGAAAAACAGGCCGTTGAGCAGCGACCGGGCGCTCTCCTCCGTCGGCGGCTCGCCGGGGCGCTGGCGCTTGTAAATCTCGATCAGGCCGTCGGCCACCGAGCGCGTCGGGTCCTTGGAAAGCGTGGCGGAGAGCCGCTCGTCATCGCCAAGCAGATCGAGAATCTCCGCATTGGTGCCGTAGCCGAGGGCGCGCAGCAGCGCCGTGATGTGCACCTTGCGCTGGCGGTCGATCTTGACGTAAAGCACGCCGTTGGAATCCGTCTCGTATTCCAGCCAGGCGCCGCGGTTGGGGATGACCTGCGCGGCAAAGAGCTGCTTGCCGACCTTGTCGAAACTCTCGGAAAAATACACGCCGGGGGAGCGCACGAGCTGCGACACGATGACGCGCTCTGCGCCGTTGATGATGAACGTACCCTGCGGGGTCATGAGCGGAAAGTCGCCCATGAACACCTCCTGCTGTTTGACCTCGCCCGTCTCCTTGTTGATCAGGCGGACGCTCACGCGCAGCGGGGCGGAATAATTGACGTCGCGTTCCTTGCTCTCCTCCATCGAATACTTCGGATGGTCCAGATCCACCTTATAATCGACGAACTCCAGCACGAGCTTGCCGGAATAATCCGTAATGGGGGAGATGTCATCGAGTACTTCCCTGAGATCCTCCTTTAAGAACCGGTAGTAGGAATTCTTCTGCACTTCGATCAGGTCAGGCATGTCGAGGACTTCCTGAATCCTCGAGAAGCTTTTGCGCGTCCTCTGCCCCATTTGCACGTCATGCATCATCGCGTTCACCCCTTGCCGATGCGGCGAAGCGCATCATTTTGCTGTATTTTTGTCCGCAGGACCCACCGTTGAGGATGCCCGTTTCCTGTCTTTTCCATTCGGAAAGTTCCCGAATAAAAGACCATTTTGGGCATACTACCACAGTATATCCATCATAAGTCAATTTTGTATGATATCAGTAGAAAATCAAGTTGTCAAGAAAAAATTGCGGCATACGATTGCTATTTTTGCGGCAACGTTGTAAAATGTTTTGGTTATTCCAATGCACAGGAGGTCAACCGCATGAAAACGCGCGATGAGGCGCTCGCCCTGCTCCGGCAATACAACGACAACGACGCCCTGCTCAAGCATGCATACGCCGTGGAGGCCGTCATGCGGCGCTTTGCCGCCCGCTTCGGCGAGGACGTGGAATACTGGGGACTGGTCGGGCTGCTGCACGACATCGACTATCAGAAATGGCCGGAGGAGCATCTGCAGGTCGCGCCGCGCCTGCTGCGCGACGCCGGCTTTGACGAGGCGTTTGTCCGCGCCGTCTGCGCGCACGGCTATGGCCTCTGCTCGGACGTCAAGCCAGAGCTGCCAGTGGAAAAGACGATCTATACCATCGACGAGCTGACCGGCCTCATCACCGCCGCCGCGCTCATGCGTCCCTCGCGCAGCGTAACGGACATCGAGGTCAAGAGCGTCAAGAAAAAATTCAAGGACAAGCACTTCGCCGCAGGCGTGAACCGCGATGTCATCCTTGCCGGGTGCGAAATGCTCGGCCTCCCGCTCGACGAGGTGATCGCCGAGAGCATCGAGGGGATGCGCGACGTGCATGAGGCGCTGGGACTCTGATGCAACGGTCCCGCACGCCGCGGAAGGACTATACGGCCGGATCGCATGGCGATCCGGTCTTTTTGTTGCGCCGCGCCGCCTCGCAGCGACGGATCGTGCGCCCGCTCCTCCCCCACCGGCGCCGCTGCGGCGCAACGGCGGCAAAAAAACTGCCGCCGCCGGTATCAGACAAGCCGTGCGGGGCATAAGGTATAAACACACACGATCCCGTCCATACTCGATGCAACAACATCAGCGAGGTGAACTTTCGATGGAAACCATGTCCCCACAGCAAACAAAGCGCGCCCCGCACGCGGGCTGGAGCAGCGGAGAAGATGCGCTCCTGTTCGAGCGCGCCACCGCAGCGCAGGCGGAGGGCAGGCCGCTCAAGGCCGTGTTCGACGACGTAGCGCGGGAAACCGGCCGGCGTCCCAACAGCGTGCGCAATTACTACTATGCCCGCGTCAAACAGGGCGGAGAAGCCGGCTACCGGCACGCGCCGGCGTTTGTCCCGTTCACCGAGCCGGAGACGCGCGCGCTGCTCGAGGCGGTGCTCGCGGCCCAGGCGGCCGGCGAATCGGTGCGCGCCTGCACGCTGCGCCTCGGCAGCGGCGATCAGAGCGCCATGCTGCGCTATCAGAACAAGTACCGCTCGCTCATCCGCAGCAAGCCTGCGCTCGTGCAGAGCGTGCTGGCGGACATGGCGGGGCGCGGCGTTCCCGCATTCGACCCCTACGCCGCCGCGCCGGCGCGGCGCACGGGCCGCCCGCGCAAACACGCACGGCCGCTTGCCCGCACGGCGGCCGACGTAGTCGCCCGGCTCGAGCAGGTGGACGGCCTCGACGTGCAGGCGCTGCTCAGCGCGCTCGGCACGCTGGCGCTGCAGGCCGTGCGCGGTACGGCAGCGCCAGAGCCGACGGAGGCGGAGGCGCTGTACCGGCAGCTCGCGCAGCAGCAACAGCGCTACGATGCGCTTTGCGCCGCTTTCCGCGCCCTGGTGCGCGTCAATGCGGACTTCCTGCGGCAGGCGGCGGTTGTCCGCACAAACGACCTGACGGACTATCTGCACGCGCTCGAAGCAAGCCTGCGCCCCTGCCAGCAGCTGCTGGCGGAATAAACCCGCTCTTCTAAATTAAAATGTGGAAACGACAAAACGCCCTGCGGGCCGCCGCAGGGCGTCCTTTTCCTCCGAATCCGGTGAAAATCTGGTGAATTCCGGTCGTCCGCTCATTCCGACGGTTGCATTTTTGCGCGGTTCTGCTATACTCCAAAGCATGAAGAAGGCATGTATGGAAACCGCGGGAGCTCCGGCCCCGCAGGACGGCGCAGCGGTGCGGCCGGGACAAAAGCCGGAGGAACGCGCGGCATGGAAGGCCGCGTGGAAACGGAACTGGAAAACCGAGCTGAGCACGCTCCTCACGATTCTCGCCATGGTCACGATCCAGTGCGTGGCCATCAACGGGTTGTACAAGCCGAACGGCCTGATCAGCGGCGGCCTTACCGGCATCGGCATGTTGCTCGAATATCTGACGGGATTTCCGTCGTGGCTGTCGATCCTGCTGCTGAACATTCCGCTGCTGGCGCTCGCGGTATGGAAGCTGCACTTCCGCTTCACGCTGTATACGATCATCGCGTCACTGTATTTTTCCGTGGCGATGGCGTTTACGGCGAACATCCACATCCCGTTTGACTTTACCAACCCGCTCTCCCAGCTCACCGGCGCGCTGCTGGGCGCCGTGATCTGCGGCGCGGCCGGCGCGCCCATCGTGCGGCGCGGCGCCTCCACGGGCGGGCTTGATATCGTGGCCATCCTGCTGGCCAAGCGGTTCTCGTTCTCCATGGGGACGATCAGCTACCTTTTTAACGTGCTCATCACAGGCGCGCTGGCGTTCGTCAACGGGTTGGATATCGCCGCGCTCGCCATGCTCGTGCTGTTCATCTCCAGCGCGGTGTTCAACAGCGTATTGCAGGGGCTCAACCGCACCAAAACGCTGTTCATCATCTCCGACCGCTGGGAGGAAATCGCCCCGCACGTACTCAAGGAGGTACACCGCGGCGTCACGCTCATCCCGGCCAAGGGCGCCTACACCGGCCATGACCGCACGGTGGTTTACGTCATCGCCCGCACGACGGAGCTTGCGGCCATCCGCCGCATCGCGCTCGACGTCGATCCGGGCGCGATGCTCTCCATCATCGACACGCGCGAGGTCGTCGGCCGCGGGTTTACGCCGAACAACTGACGCGCCGGGCTTGCCCCCGACGCAAGACGAATTGTGAATCGTATAAATAGTATATATGTAATACTCCCTCACCGGGTTTGACAGGAGGCAGATTATGCAGGACAACCGGGAATATTTGCAACGCATCGACGCCTGGATTGACGAAACGTTCGACCGGCAGGTGGGCGACTTGCAGGCGCTGGTGCGCATTCCGAGCGTGAGCCGCGGCACGCCGGAGCCGGGCATGCCGCTCGGGCGCGGCGTGCATGACGCGCTGACCGCAACGCTGGCGCTGGCGAACCGGCTGGGATTCCCGGACACGCGCTCGCTTGACGGGCTGTGCGGCACGGTCGATTACGGCACGGGCGACGAGCAGCTCTGCATCATGGCGCATCTGGACGTCGTGCCGGCCGGCGCCGGCTGGGAGGGAGACCCCTTCTCCGGCGAGGTGCGCGACGGGCGCATCTGGGGCCGCGGCACGCAGGATGACAAGGGCGCCGCCGTTTCGGCGCTGTACGCGCTGGCCGCCGTCAAGGCCGCGGGCGTGCCGATGCGCCGCCGCGTGCGCGTGCTGCTCGGCTGCGACGAGGAGGCCGGCTGGCGCTGTATCGACCGGTATCAGCAGACGGAACGGGAGCCGGATCTGGCGTTCACGCCGGACGCCGACTATCCGCTCGTCAACTCGGAGATGGGCATTTGCCACGCGGTCTATTCCAAGCCGCTCGCCGGCTGCGGCCTGTCGCTTGACTGTGGCAGCGCGTCGAACGTCGTGCCGGGCGAGGCGGCGGCAACGCTGCCCTGCGCCGCCGTGCCGTGCGCCGCGCCGGAGGGCATGGAAGCCTCGTTCGACGGGCCCTCCATCCGGATCAGGGGCTTTGGCGGCCATGCAGCCAGCCCGCAACTGGCAAAAAACGCGCTGCAGGGATTGCTTGCCGTGCTCGCGCAGCAGCCGCTGGACGCGGAGGCGCTCCCGCTCGTGACCGGGCTGCATGCGCTGCTCGGCTTCGACCTGCACGGCGAGGGGTTCGGCCTCGACGTAACGGACGCATCCGGCAGGCTCACGCTCGCGCCCACGATGCTGCGCGTGGACGGAGACGGCGCCCGCCTCACGCTCGACTGCCGCTTCCCGTTCTCCGTATCGCAGGAGCGCCTGCTCGGCGCGCTGGACGCCGCGTTCGCCGCGCTCGGCTTTGCCCGCACCGATGCGCAGATAAAGCCGGGGCACTTCATCGACCCGGACAGCGAGCTGGTCGGAACGCTCCTGTCCGTCTACGAGCGCCACATCGGCCACCGCGCAGCGCCGCTGTCCATCGGCGGCGGCACCTATGCGCGCGCATTTCAAAACGCCGTGGCGTTCGGCGTCATCCCGGAGGGCGATCCCGGTTGCTGCCATATGCCGAACGAATCCGTGCCGCTTGCACAACTGCGCTTTAACACGGCGGTCATGGCGGAGGCCATCCTGCTGCTGGCGGGGAAAGCCGGCGAGCCGTAACCGCGGCCACGCCGGAAAAATATCCGCAAAAGCACGGAAAAATCGCTTGCACCGGCCGGAAGCTTGTGCTATACTCTGAAAGCTAACGTCCTTCTTGCTCCGCCGCAGGGCGGGGCCAAACGACCACAAGGAGGTGAAAAGAATGCATCCGTACGAAGCACTGTACATCCTCGTTCCCGAGCTGGATGAGGAGACCACCAAATCCGCCATCGAAAAGTTCAAGGGTATCGTCGAGGCCAACGCCGGCCAGATCGTCGGCGTGGACGAATGGGGCAAGCGCCGTCTGGCGTATCCCATCGACTACAAGACGGAGGGTTACTACGTCCTGATGTCGTTCGACAGCGCGCCCGAACTCCCCGCGGAGCTGGAGCGCAACTTCAAGAACGACGAACGGATCATGCGGTATATGGTGACCCGTCGGGTCGCCTGAGCCGGACAAACGGAAAGGATGGTAAGCCAGCATGAATAAGATTATGCTCATCGGAAACCTGACGCGCGACCCGGAGCTGCGCTCCACGTCGAGCGGCGTAACGGTCTGCTCCTTTACCATCGCCGTGAACCGCCGGTTTGCACAGCAGGGCGGCGAGCGCCAGACCGACTTTTTCCGCATCAACGCGTGGCGCCAACTGGGCGAAACGTGCGCGCGCTACCTCGCCAAGGGGCGCAAGGTCGCCGTCATCGGCGAATTGCAGGCGCGCACCTACCAGGGCAACGACGGTGCGACGCGCATGTCGCTCGACGTGTCGGCAGACGAGGTCGAATTCCTCTCGCCGCGCCAGCAGGAAGAGAGCGGCGCGCCCGCGCAGCGGCAGAACGCGGCGCCCCCGGACCTCGCCGGTTTCACGGACATCCAGTCCGACGACATCCCCTTTTAACGATTAACCGATAGGAGGCTTGCACCATGGAAGAGAGAAAAATGCGTCCCCGTCCGAGACGGAGCCGCCGCAAGGTCTGCAAGTTCTGCGTGGATAAGGCTACGAGCATCGATTACAAGGACGTGCGCACGCTCGAAAAATTCGTGACCGAGCGCGGCAAGATCATGCCGCGCCGCATGAGCGGCGTGTGCGCCAAGCACCAGCGCGACCTGGCCATCGCCATCAAGCGCGCCCGCATCGTTGCCCTGCTGCCCTACGTCGCAGACTGAGCAGGACAGGCATCCCGCACGACGTTGGCAACGCCCCCGATTTCGGGGGCGTTTTTCGGTTCGCCGCCCGGTTGCCTGCGCACCGGAACGCAGGCCGCGGCCCCCCCGCCGTGCCGAAGGCGGGACCGCCGCCTCTCCTTCTCCCGTCGCCGAAAAAAATAGATAAACCCCCTTTACACTGCCGCGGCGATGGTGGTATACTATGCGCAGCAACACCGGCTTGTCCGGTGCAAAAGAAAGGGCCCATGGCCATATGCGGAACCAGTTTTTTGTCGCGTATCGCTACTTTACCTTTGCCGGCTATTTTTACGGCAAGGGCACTGGTGGTTTTCGCGGCAAAGCCTGAACGAGCGCAAGCGCGCATCTTCCCCGAAACAGGCGACCTCGCGGAACACCACCGCGAGGTCTTTTTTGACCGCTAAAGGCAGAGAAAGGATGAACCTCACATGATCGTATTGCTCAAAAAGGAACCCCGCGAGGACGAACTGCAAAACCTCATCAGCTGGTTTCGCGGCATGGGGCTCGACGTACACGTCAGCCACGGCAGCGACCATACGCTGCTCGGCCTCATCGGCGACACGTCGCGCATCGACATCGACCTCATCCAGGCGCTTGAGCTGGTGGAGAGCGTCACGCGCATCCAGGAGCCGTACAAAAACGCCAACCGCAAGTTCCATCCGGAGGACAGCGTGTTCGACGTGGGCGGCGGGCAGCGCATCGGCGGCGGCTGCTTCCAGCTCATCGCCGGGCCGTGTTCGGTGGAAACGGAGGAGCAGATCTGCAGCATCGCCGCAGCCGTCAAGCAGAGCGGCGCAACCATGCTGCGCGGCGGCGCGTTCAAGCCGCGCACCTCGCCCTATGCGTTCCAGGGCCTTCGGGAAAAGGGCATCGAGCTGCTGCTGGAGGCAAAGCGCATGACCGGCCTTCCGATCGTGACGGAGCTCATGGACATCGCGCAACTGCCGCTGTTTGCGGACGTGGACGTGATCCAGGTGGGCGCGCGCAGCATGCAGAACTTTGAGATGCTCAAGGAGCTCGGCCATTGCGACAAGCCCATCCTGCTCAAGCGCGGCCTTTCCAGCACGCTGCAGGAACTGCTCATGAGCGCCGAGTACATCATGGCCGGCGGCAACGAGCGGGTGATTCTGTGCGAACGCGGCATCCGCACGTTTGAAACGTATACGCGCAACACGCTCGATCTTTCGGCGGTACCGGTCCTCAAGGAGCTGTCGCATCTGCCGGTCGTCGTCGATCCGAGCCACGCCACCGGCATGTGGCGCATGGTGCAGCCGATGGCGCTCGCCGCCGCCGCCGCCGGAGCGGACGGCATCATGGTCGAGGTGCACAACGATCCGCCGCACGCGCTGTGCGACGGGCCGCAGTCCATCACCCCCGAGGGCTTCGACCGCCTTGCGGCGCAGGTGCGCGCGGTGCGCGCGGCGCTGGGCATGGGGGCCGGCGCATGAAAATCGCCATTCTGGGGCTCGGGCTCATCGGCGGTTCGCTCGCACGCGCGCTGCACGCGCGTACGCCGCATCAGGTCGTGGGGCTAGATACGGACGGCGCCGTACTCCAGCGCGCGCTTGCCGACGGGGTCATCGCGGCCGGCGCGCAACGCGAAGCGGATATGGCCGCGCTTCTGGCCGATTGCGACGCGCTGCTCGTCGCGCTGTATCCCGGCGCGGCGGTGGAGGCGGTGGAACGCCTTGCGACCGCGCTCGCGCCGGGGACGCTCGTGGTCGACTGCTGCGGCGTCAAGCGCCCGGTGCGCGCCGCGCTCGAACCGCTGGCCGCGCGCCATGGGTTTTCCTTTCTGGGCGGGCATCCGATGGCCGGGCGGGAACGCTTCGGCTACGATCATTCGCTCGAAACGCTGTTCGACGGCGCTTCGATGATCCTGACCCCCACGGCCGCGACCGCGTCGGATGCGCTTGCGCGCGCAAAGGCCCTGCTCGCGCCGCTCGGCTTTGCCCGTTTTTGCATCTGCACGCCGGAGGAGCACGACCGCATGATCGCCTATACGTCGCAGCTCGCGCACGTGGTCTCGAGCGCCTATGTGCAGAGCGACACGTCGCTGTCGCACGTCGGCTTTTCGGCCGGCAGCTTTCAGGATATGACGCGCGTGGCGCGCCTCTATGAGCCGATGTGGGCCGAGTTGTTTCTCGACAACGCCGAACCGTTGCTTCAGGAACTGGACGGCCTGATCGAACGGCTTACGGCGTTCTCCACGGCCATCCGGCAGCGCGACGGCGCCGGGCTGTACGACCTGCTGCACGCCGGGCGCGTCCGCCGGGAACGGGTTACGGAGCTCGAACAGCAAAACTGACCGCCGCTTTTGCGGCAAATCGACTGGGAAAGGAGTCGAATCGATGCACACCATCTCCATACAGACCGGCCGGCCCTACGAGGTGCTCGTGGGCAGGGGCCTGCTGGCCGGGCTCGGCGAGTTGACGGCGCAGGCGTGCCCGCGCGCCACGCGCGCGGCGCTCGTTTCGGACGATACGGTGGCCATGCTCTATGGGGAGGCGGCCGCCGCCGCGCTCGCCGGCGCCGGGTTGTCGGTCTCCCGCTTCGCCTTCCCGCACGGGGAGGAAAACAAGACCCTTTCAACCTATGGCCGGCTGCTCTCGTTCCTTGCGCGCGAACGGCTGACGCGCACGGACTGCATCGTGGCGCTCGGCGGCGGCGTGACGGGCGATCTGGCGGGCTTTGCCGCCGCCACATACCTGCGCGGCATCGACTTTGTGCAGGCGCCCACAACGCTTCTGGCCGCCGTGGACGCCTCCGTAGGCGGCAAGACGGCCGTCGATCTGCCCGAGGGCAAGAATCTCGTCGGCGCGTTTCACCAGCCGGCGCTGGTCGTCTGCGACACGGGCACGTTCGCCACGCTGCCGGAGGAGGCGCTCGCCTGCGGCATGGCGGAACTCATCAAACACGGCGTAATCGCGGACGAGG
>ERZ1504249.600-NODE-600-length-10042-cov-4.283268_pt1 | contig 10042 bp, 7 predicted proteins | sample MGYA00571884_ERZ1504249 | MGnify/ENA primary metagenome ERZ1504249 (study PRJEB39906, sample SAMEA3182069) | gut metagenome | biome: human; feature: gut; material: Stool; isolation source: human stools | place: Canada | collected 2011-11-08 ...
GCATAATATCCATATTTCACACCGTCATACTCTTCTATCATCACAAGCTGAGGCAATTTTGCCACATACTTGCTATCACCTATAGGCTCAAGCTTAAGATAATTATTCGTAGAATTTCCTCCTGTAACGCACAACAAATACAGATTACCATCATCGCCCTTCACATAATTTGAAATAACTCCAGTATCCTCGCCTGTATATATTGACGTACCGCCAAGTTTATAGAATGTAAGCGAATTACGCACCGTCTCAAACTTTTCTCCAGAAGGATTGCTTATAAGCATACTCTCGTCAAACGAAGGCTCTTCGCCACCGGGTTCACCTCCAGTCTGTCCGCTATCATCACCTTCAGTTCCTATTGTTCCGTCGCTCCATACTATTTCTGACTTATAAGTTTTATCGCCATCATGATATATAGCCTGGGCTCCAAGTTTCTTAAATCCGCTCCACGATGAAGGATGAAATATTGTAGTGGTACCATCGCTACTCCATATATCATAAAACTGTGAATCTGAATACCCATATGGAATCTCCGTCATGTCTGATTCTATATATGGAAAAGTTGTTTTTTCTAAAGTTACTGGAGATTCTGCATTATCCTTATAAACAGAAAAATAGAGTTTAGATTCATCAAGGGCAACTCCTTTTTGATCAGTCAATACTAAAGTTATTCTCAACATGTTTTCCGAGTCATTCACAACAGGATTAACCAACTGTATGGATGCTACAGCAGAAGAACACATCAACAAAAATAGGAATAGAATTCCTATAAAAGCAGTATTTCTTTTCATACTCCTAAAATTTAAGATTAAAATATAATGTTATTAACTCTGAAGTTTCTTTCACATATAAACTAACTTTTCATGGCGTAAAGATACAAATTAATGTTATACGTACAGAATAAAAAAACAACAGTAGGTATGAACTTCAAATATAAATGTCTGAACTTCAGATTTAAATGATTGAACTAACAGAACATAAAAACAAAAAACAATAGATTATTATTTTAAAACAAAAACTTTGTAAGAAACATAACATTCTAACACATAAAAACGTCGGCACGGCACATGGTTGATACACCAGAACGCCATGCCGACTTGGCCCAAACCCGGTAGCCAGACCATTAAGTCAATAGAGTTTATGTATTATTCGTCAAATGAAGGTTGGGCCTAGGTATGAAGAAAACAAATTGATATAAATAAACTTATTCGCATCCTCCTCCAAGGGCGCTGTAAAGATTTACGATGGCTTCGCAGCGGCTATATATGTCTGATACCACGCTAAGGCGCGCATTGAGCAGCTCCTGACGAGCCGACAGAAGTTCGATATATGTGGCGTTGCCCGTGCGATAAAGGGCGTCAGATGTCTTTACGGTACGCTCAAGCTCGGCACACTGCTTGCTATGGCTGTCGAGACTGCGCTGGGCCGACTCTGCCGCATAGAGATAATTGTTCACCTCCTGACCGGCATCAAGCAGTGCCTGCTTATAGCTGAGCAAGGCTATCTGCTCCTCGTCCTTGGCAACACGCAGGTTTGACACCAGCTTGCCGCGGTTGAATATAGGCTGCGTGAGCGAAGCCAGAGCCGAGAGAATCCAGCTGCCCGGGTCGGACACTATCTGTCCGGCCGAATTGGTCCAGCCTGCGCTGCCAGAAAGAGTGAGGCTGGGATAGAAAGCCGAACGGGCCTGATTGGTGGAATAATATGCAGCAGCAAGCGTCATTTCGGCCTGCACAACGTCAGGACGCCTTGACAGCAGACGCAGGGGCAAGCCAGCAGACAGGCTGTCGGGCATGCGCTGCCCGTCGAGCGTGCCCCTCTCTATGCGGCGCGACGTAGTGCCAATCAGGGTGCACAACGCATTTTCGGCCTCACGCTGCTGTCTTAGCAGGTCGTTGTATGACGCCTCGAGTTCATAAAGTCCTGCACGTGCCTGTGTCAGCGCGTTTTCGTTTTCTTCGCCGACCTTCAGCAGGGCCTCAATAGTACGCACCTGCTCGCGCCACACATTAAGGGTAGACAGGCTTATCTCTATCTGGCTGTCAATGGAAAGCAGGGCATAATAATCTATTGCTATCATGGCAATGAGCTTAGAGCGTACAGCCTGCTGATATGCTTTCTGCTGAAGGAGAGTGGCCTGACTGCTCTTCTTAGCATTACGGAGACTGCCGAACAGGTCGACTTCCCAACTGGCCTCTATGGGCAGTTCGTAGGTCTTTGCGGGCTTGCCGCCGTCGACAGAGCTCAGCGAGCCCTGAGGCGACAACGTGAGTGACGGCAGGAAGGCCAGCTTGGCGGCCTTGAGCTGTGCCTCAGCCTGGTCGACACGCAACAGGGCGGTAAGCATGTCGGTGTTGTTGCTCAGTCCATAGCTGATAAGCTCGCGCAGATGCTCATCCTGAAAGAACTGCTGCCACGGCATGTCGCCCAGCGAGGTGGTGTCGGCCGAGGCAACAGAATCGGCCGACACGTCGCGGTAAAGGCTGTCAACCGGCAGGTTGCCGGGACGCTCATAGGTGCTGTAGATGCGGCAGCCGCTCATCAGCACGCCGCTCAAAATAAACAAAACAAGACTTATATTTTTCATAAACTTCTTTCATTTTTACGTTTACTCATCACCCGCTCTTCAACATACTGGAACACGATGAAGAAGGCCGGCGTTACGAACAGCAGCGCCACCGTGCCGATAACCATTCCTCCGACCACGCCTACACCGAGCGAGCGGTTGCCGTTGGCACCTACGCCTGAGGCGAACATAAGCGGAAGCATGCCGAACACCATCGTGAGGGCTGTCATAAGGATTGGGCGCAGACGAACGGCAGCAGCGCTCATGGCAGCCTGAGTGAGCGTCATGCCCGACTTGCGGCGCTCTGTGGCATACTCGGTAACGAGGATGGCCGTCTTGGACAGCAGTCCGATGAGCATGATGAGACCAGTCTGGAGATATATGTTGTTTTCGAGTCCCCACATGCGGGCAAAGAGGAAACTTCCTGCCAGACCGAACGGCACAGACATGATGACGGCCATAGGCACAAACAGACTCTCGTAAAGTGCGCACAATATAAGATAGATGAAGAGCACGCAGATGCAATAGATGATAACGGTGTCGTGCGAACCGGCCATCTGTGCCTCCTCGCGCGTCATGCCGGAATATTCGTAGCCATAGCCCGTGGGCAGTGTGCGTGCTGCCACCTCGGTTACGGCATTGATGACGTCGCCCGAACTGTAGCCGTCGGCCGGCATGCCCTGCACGTTGATGGCCGAGAAGAGGTTGAACCTGGTGAGCGACTCGGAACCGTAGGTCTTGCTGAGCTTGACAAACTGGCTGACAGGAGCCATGCCTCCCGTGGTTTTTACATATATGTTGTCGAGCGACTGCATGCTGTTGCGGCTGTCGGAAGGAGCCTGGATGATGACGCGGTAGAGCTTGGTGAAACGGTTGAAGTTAGAGGCATATATGCTTCCGAAGTATCCCGACAGCGTGTTGATGACATCCTGCGTGGTTATGCCGGCACGCTGACACTGAGCCTCGTCTATGTCGACCCTGTACTGCGGGAATTTGGAACTGAACGACGTGTATGCCATCTTTATCTCCGGCCGCTTGTTAAGCTCTGCCAGGAAATCGTCGGTTACCTTACTCAGGGCATCAATGCCCTTGCCGCTGCGGTCTTGTATGTAAAGCTCAAAACTGTTACCTGTACCGTAGCCCGATATCATAGGCGGCGAGAACACGAATATGGTTGCGTTCTTGATGTGTGCAGTGCGGCGGTAGATTTCGTTGCTTATGGCATCAACACTGCTTTCGTCGCCCTTGCGTTCGTCCCAGTGCTTCAGCTTGACGATGAACATACCGTGAGACGAGCCGCTGCCCGAACCCATGCCGAAGCCGGCTATTTTGTTGAAGTTCTCTATCTGAGGTATGTCTTTCAGCTCTTTCTCCACCTGTCCCATAATCTCGGCTGTTTCGGCGAGGGTGCTTCCTGCCGGCGCATCGAGACTCACGAAGATTGACCCGGTGTCCTCAGACGGCACAAGACCGGTCTTTGTGGTAGACATAAGATAGAACAGGAGCACGACTACAAAACCAAGCGACGCCCATGCCACCCACTTGCGCTTGACAAAGAACTTGACACCCGACTTATACTTCTGCACGATGCGGCGGAACGACGAGTCGAACGCCATGCGGAAGCGCGTGGAGAAGCCCGGCTTGCGGCCTTCTATGATTTCTTCGTTCGGACGCAGTATAAGAGCACACAGGGCCGGCGACAGCGTAAGGGCGTTGATGGCAGATATACCAACGGCAACGGCCATTGTTACGCCGAACTGTGTGTAGAATATGCCCGACGTGCCGCCCATGAACGACACCGGAACAAACACCGCCATGAACACGAGTGTTGAAGTTACGATGGCTGATGAAATACCGTTCATGGCGTCAACGGCTGCCTTGTATGGCGAGCGGTAGCCTTCGTCAAAGCGGGTCTGCACGGCCTCGACCACGATTATGGCATCGTCGACAATCGTACCGATGGCAAGCACAAGGGCAAAGAGCGTCAGCAGGTTGATGCTGAAGCCTGCCACATAAAGGGCCGCAAACGTTCCGATGAGCGACACGAAGATGCTTATGGTTGGAATAAGCGTTGAGCGCGGGTTCTGCAAGAACACGTACACTACGAGCACCACAAGGATGATGGCCTCGATGAGCGTCTTAATAACCTCATTGATAGAGGCATCAAGGAAGTTCTTGGTGCTCATAAGCTCTACCACCTCTACATCCTCGGGCAGTGTCTCCTTGAGTTCTTCAAGATATTTGTTTATGCTGGTAATTATCTCGTTGGCGTTGGTGCCTGCTGTCTGGTTTATCATGCAGGTCGTACCGGGCGAACCGTTCACAGAGCCGGTGTATGTATAGCTCTGAGAGCCGAGCTCAACCTTGGCTATGTCGCTGAGCCTGACCACGCGGCCGTCGTCGAACGCCTTGATTACGATATTCTCAAATTCTTTTTCCTTTTCAAGGCGTCCGCGATACTTCAGCGTATACTGGTAGACATTCTTTGAGTCTTCGCCTATTGATCCGATTGACGCCTCTATGTTCTGGCTCGACAATGCAGCCTCTACATCTGCCGGTTCAAGCTCATACTGCGCCATGACGTCGGGCTTGAGCCATATGCGCATGGCATAGTCGCCTCCCATGACGTTCACCTCGCCCACGCCTGAAATACGCTGCAGCTGCGGCTTTACGTTAATGTTTAGATAATTGGTAAGAAAGGTCTCGTCGTAGGTGCCCTTAGGACTGTAAAGGCCGAATATCATAAGCATGCTGCTCTGCCTCTTCATCGTGGTAACACCCACCTTTGTCACTTCGGCCGGAAGCAGCGATGTGGCCGTAGACACCTTGTTCTGCACGTTGACGGCAGCCATGTCGGGGTCGGTGCCCTGCTTGAAATACACTGTAATCTCGGCGCTGCCGGTGTTGCTGGCCGTTGAGGTCATATAGGTCATGTTCTCCACGCCGTTGATGGCTTCCTCCAAGGGCACGATGACGCTCTTCTGCACAGCCTCGGCATTGGCTCCGCTGTAAGTGGTCGACACGCGGATGGTAGGCGGGGCTATGTCGGGATACTGCTCTACGGAAAGGGCATACAGACCTATAAGTCCGGCAACAAGTATCACAACGGATATCACCATCGACAGGATGGGACGGTCGATAAACTTCTGCAGTTTCATAGGCTATTTCTCCTTTTTAGTTCCGGATGACGCCACCACCGTACCATCTTTAAGCAGGCCGGCTCCCTCTGACACTATCACGTCGCCCTTGCGAAGGCCCGACTTTACGATATATTCCTTGCCGTCGTTTATCTCGAACACCTCAATGGGCGTAGACACGGCACGACCGTTGATTACACGATAGGCAAACACCTTGTCCTGAAGCTCGTAGGTTGCTCCCTGCGGTATCACCACACAGTCTTTACACTCGTAAGGAACCACCACATTGGCCTGGCTTCCGCTCATTATCCTGCGCGAGCTGTTGTCGAACACGGCACGCACGCTGACAGTTCCTGTTGTCTTGTCGACAATGCCGCTGAGCACGTCTACCTTACCTTTTTTCTCATACACCGAACCGTCGCTCAGCTCAAGCGACACCTCGGGAAACGACTTGACGGCCTCGTCAAGTGAACCATACTGTGAGGTTAACGAGAGCACCTGCTTGTCGGACAGAGAGAAGTAGGCATATATCACCGAATTGTCGGACACATGTATCAGCGGCTCTGTCATAGAGGCGTCAACCAGCGCGCCTACACGAAACGATGTCATGCCGGCATAGCCGTCAACGGGACTTTTTACCTCTGTGTAAGACAGGTTGTTGAGCGCATCGGTAAGTTCGGCACGGGCCTGACTGAGGGCTGCCACCGCACTCTTATAGCTGTTCTGAGCCGTGCGCAACTCAAAATCGGATATCACCTTGTCGGCATACAACGACTGCTTGCCGGCAAGCGTCTGCTTTGCGGTAGCCTCATTGGCTTCTGCCGTGGCCACAGACGCGCGTGCCTTGGCTACAGCCGCACGGTATGGCACCTGGTCGATGACGAACAGCACCTGGCCCTTGCGCACATAGGCACCTTCCTTTACGCATACCTGGGTTATCTTTCCTGAAATCTGCGGACGCACCTCCACATCCTGGCGGCCTTCGGTTACTGCTGAATATTTAAGCGACAGGGTTCTGTCCTCGGCCTTCAGAGTCATCATCGGATAGTCGCCGCCGGCTGCCTGCTGTCCGGACTTGTTGTTACAACCGAACAAAATAGACAGGCAACATAAAATAAAAACATGTCTTAATCTCATACTCATTTTTTATTCTTTGATGTTTCGGGCACAAAATTATCCTGACAAAACGCTTGCTCTTTTGTAAATTTGGAGTAAGAATTTGTTCATTACAGACATCGTTAAGACTAATTTGCAAACGCTATGTCTATTTTGCGCTAAAAATTGTCTAAAAAGGACACTTAATAAGTATATTTGCAAGCACATCTCCATCGGCAGACCCGGCAAATACAGGCAATATGACAAAAGCGCCACGGCAGTCTGCCTCAAATACATAAAAAACTACCGTATGAACATTCACGAACTAATGCCTAAATTTCCGCCTTCGTGCTATATCAAGGAGCAGATATTGCTGGTCAATCCGAACGAGTTTCACCGACTTGAAGGTATCGACATTGACAGCAGCAGGGTATTCATTGTTGTGAGCGAAGGCTGTATTGACATAAATCTAAACGGAAAAAGATGCCACATAGAAAGTTGCTCGTGCATAGACAGCCTTGACACTGTGACCATACGAATAGAGAAATGTGAAAAAGATGCAAGGGCATGGTGCATGCTGGTTACATACACCTTTGCACGAAACTCGCTGAAAAACTTCAAGCCCGTGCCTATTGAGAAACTGCTGCAGACACAGGACATACCCATACACTCTTTCACAAAAGAAGCAATATCGCGAGTGGACACACAGCTAAGTTTTCTGGCTGATGCCATTGCCGCAAAGAATCACTATTATCATAACGAACTGGCTGCCGTGTTCTACAAAAGCATGTGTCTGGAACTGGGCAACGCAATAATGTCGAACGAAACAACCATTGACGACATGCAGCAGGGTTGCAGGCGCAGCGAGGCCGTGGCGCTCGACTTCACCAAGCTCGTGACAAAATATTTCACCAGGCAACATAACATAGACTTTTATGCCCAGGCCCTGAACATGTCGGCAAAGCATCTTACAAGAATAATAAAGAACACAATGGGCAGGACGCCTCATACGGTTATCTGCGACGAGATAACACACGAGGCAATGGCGCTGCTCGACGACGACAGAATGACCATAGGACTTATATCCGAAAAACTAGGTTTCTCGGATCAGGCGGCATTCTGCAAATTCTTCAAAAGGCAGGTGAGCATATCGCCTACTGAATACAGATTGAAAAACAAGAAGTCTGACTAATTGATAAAGCAAGGTGCGTATTTGTACACAAGCCCAATTCTGCCCATTAGACTCAGCGCTCAATACAACACGTTCCTTGCTTCATCAGAATAATTTATCAGCCCGTCTGAGATATAATGTTTCTGTCCGAATGCCAAGGCATCTCAAGCAATGATGCTCATGCCCGACACAGACACTCTAAAAGACATATCCTAGATTCACAAAAAAGTTACTGTTCTTCAGGCTGATATCATCTTCTGTCTTGTTGATGTTTTTCAGGCCAATTTCATAGCCGAAACCTACATAAGCGTTCTTGGCGGCAATAAGACCTACTCCCATATGCAGGCCGGTGTCATAACGCTCAAGCACTCCGTTGTCTCCGAATGTATCAAGATCATCCATTATTTCGCCAGATATGCCATATGCAAAGTATGGACCTACGTTTACCTGCAACTGGGTATTGCGGTTAAAGTCATATCTGTAAGAGAGCAACAAAGGCAGCTCTATATAGTTTGCGTCTATTCTGTTGTTCTCCCTACCCTTTCCTTTTACGCCCTTGGCTGTATATTGCAGTCCGGTCTTTACATAAAGGCTCCTTATTATCGGGATGTGTGCATAGGCTCCGGCATTATATTGCAAAGAATATTTCTCGTTTGTGATATCACCCGTAAGCTTCGACATGTTTAAGCCTAACTCTATGCTGAACCGCACGCCATGATCGGCTTTATTTGTTGATAATTGCGGAGGGCTTCCATCATTCTGCGACATCACTGACAGATGTGCAAAGAACGCAATAACAAGAATAAATATCGTCTTCTTCATTTTCGTATAGATTTATGTTTTACCTAAATTGATGCAAATCCATTTCAAGGCGTACCCGCCAGGCAGACATATAGACGGCTAAGGTGCATCGCTGTCACATAACAGCTACATGATATTATGCAAATGCAACAGGTCAGCAAGTTGCTGAATATACGGATAACCTTTGCGGGTATTTCATCGTAGTTCATATTCGCCTGTATTTAATCTCTGTAAAAAACGTTTAAGGTCATAAAAGGTTTCTCTTCATTCACTCATTGGCATACTGCCATCACCATAAGTTTACGGCTATAAAGATACGAAAAATATTCCAACTCCGATTAATCTGAGTTTCCGTTTTTACACTTTGCGCGATTTTATCATAATCGCTCACCATGATTCTGCCGGATTATCATTTTATATTGAGCAGACTATAGTTTGCCGTTTAAAGTCATAGCAGACTATATCAGAAAAAGAATGACGACAAGAATACTACAAGAACAAATAAGCGGATGAAGACATCGGTATACCTGTTGAATAGAGTCACAGTCTGTCTTGTACGCGATAAAGATTTAACCATGCAATATAAGACAATCTGCTGTCTGCCATGGAAGCGCTAAAAGCATAATCACCTGCGAACATCCACGATGCAAAAGGTGCTGAACGGCAACACAAAAGGTATGCTTTTACCCTATAAAACATGGCTTTTCACAAGCTGAAAGGGCACAAGTTATACAGAAGGACAGCGTGTGGAAAGTAAAAATTGTTTTATAAAAAACTCGTCACTCATCACATCTGCACCTAACTCAAAGAATATCAACACATTATGGTGTGACGAGTTGTATTAAGGAAACATCACAACGGCACAGCGGCATACCGGCGTGATGAGTTCACCCTGCAACTCATCACGCCATAAAATATTGTTGCACAAGGCTTTAGACAAGAATGTGACGAGTGACAAGTTTTTAATAAAAACTTTTTATTTCATTATATTAGTTACCTTTTCTAATTTTGGTTGACTTCTAACAGTCTTTTACCTGATTAAAGTTGACTCTGGCTAAACCTATAACTGTTATTGTTGTTGGCTCAATAATTGGAAAATAAACATAACAGCTTTTGCAAATCCAGCAATAACTGCACGGGGCGAAAATTAAATTATTGGCATGTTGGTCAAAATAAAATTACGGACCTGCCCCCTGCTTTTCTGATTCATCTGGAAATATAAGAAAGCGCGCTAACTGATATAATATTGCACACGCGCCATTGGTCCGGCAT
>ERZ1504249.608-NODE-608-length-9870-cov-3.464799_pt1 | contig 9870 bp, 8 predicted proteins | sample MGYA00571884_ERZ1504249 | MGnify/ENA primary metagenome ERZ1504249 (study PRJEB39906, sample SAMEA3182069) | gut metagenome | biome: human; feature: gut; material: Stool; isolation source: human stools | place: Canada | collected 2011-11-08 ...
GGGGAGCCGCAACCGGTGGCATGAGCGGCGCCGCGCTGTTGCAGCAACGGTATGCGGCGGAGCGGGAGCGGCTGCTTGCGCGCGCGGCGGACGACGCGCCTGCGGGCGAATACGCAAGCCCCGTGTTCGGGGAAGGCGCGGCGCAGCCGACCGTGATGTTTGTCGGCGAGGCCCCGGGCGCGGAAGAGACGCGCTTGGGACGGCCTTTCGTCGGAAGGGCGGGCAGGCAGCTCGACGCGCTGCTGCTCTCGGCGGCGATCGATCGCAGCGCCGCCTATGTGACCAACGTTGTCAAATATCGTCCCGTCGTGCGCGGCGCGCACGGCGCGCGCAATCGCACGCCCGGCCGTGCAGAGGTTACTGACGCGCTGCCGCTGCTCCTTGTGGAAATTCAGACGCTCGTACCGCAGGTGATCGTGACGCTCGGCAACGTGCCGCTCGGCGCGCTGCTGGCGCTGGCCGATGCGGCGCCGGGTTCCATCGGTTCGCTGCACGGCAGGCCGATACCCCTGCGCCTTGACGGCGCCGTTCGTACGCTGTTCCCGCTCTACCACCCGGCAAGCGCCATCTACAACCGGTCGCTGCTGCCGGTGCTAGAGGCGGACGTGCGCGCACTTGGTGAACATTTGGTGAAACGGGTCGGAACTTGCGGCGCCGGCCATAAAACTATGATATAATCGGAGACACAATCAAAGTCACGATTTGACGTTTGAAACCAGTCCGGGAGGAGAACAGGAACATGGCACAGAAGATTTTAATTGCAGACGACGATCAGATCGTCCACGAGGCGCTTGGCATCTATCTTAAGGCGGAGGGCTTTGAACCCGTGGATGCGTTCGATGGGGAGGAAGCGCTCGCCGCGATCACGCCGGAGATCGTACTCTGCGTGCTCGACATCATGATGCCCAAAATGTCCGGCATTGAGGTTTGCCGCGAAATCCGGAAGAATTCGCAGTTGCCGATCCTCATGCTGACGGCCAAGGGAGAGGAGATCGACCGGATCGTGGGGCTGGAACTGGGGGCGGACGATTATATCGTCAAGCCGTTCAGCCCGCGCGAGGTGGTCGCCCGCATCAAGGCGGTGCTGCGGCGCACGAGCGAACAGCCCAAGAGCGACAACAGCGTCATCAACTATAACGGCCTGACCATCGACCTCAAGAGCTATACCGTCACGCTGCGCGGCGAGCCGGTCATCTGCACGCCCAAGGAGATCGAAATTCTGTATATGCTTGCGTCCAACCCGGGGCAGGTGTTTACGCGCGAGCAGCTCCTTTCCCGCGTTTGGGGGTACGATTTTGCAGGCGAGACCCGCACGGTCGATACGCACATCAAGCGCATCCGTGCAAAGCTCGACTCCACGGGCCTTGGCTGGAGCATCAAAACGATTTACGGCGTGGGCTATAAGTTCGAGGTCGAATGAACCCGATCCGCAGCGTCTTTTTCTGGCGCGTACTGATCATTCTCATCATTGCGCTGCTGCTGGCGAACGTGGTAGCTTTGGGGGCCTATTCGTATATTGGCCGGAATACGTACCTCTCCATCGAGATGGACAATCTCGAACCGGAGGCCGAGATCACCAGACAGATCTATGAGGAGTACAAAAACGGGAACCTATCCGAGGACGGGTTTTCGCGCCTGATCGACAAGCAGACCATCGCCAGCCAGTCGGCCGTGCTCATAGCGGACGAGCTGGGCAAGACGCTCATCGCCAGCTACATCGGCAGCGACGTGGAGGTGGCGGATTTCGGCGCGTACTTTGACGCGGAAAAGCAGCACGTGCTGCGCGGCCAGACGGTCAAGAGCGATAATCTCGTGCTGCTGAACGGGGAATCGGCTATCAGCGTGGGCGTGCCCATCCGGGATCAGAGCGGCAACGTAACCGGCGGCATATTCATCATCAAACAGACCAAGCGCATCCAGTCCGCCTATTCGCGCCTGAACGATGTGCTCGCGCTGACGATCCTGATCGTGTTTCCGCTCATCATGGTGCTTGCTGCGTACAGCACCAACCGCGTTTCCCGCCCGCTCAGCGCGATGGCGAACGTTGCCATCGCCATGTCGAAGGGCGATTTTGACGTGCGCGCGGACGAGACGGCCGTGGGCGAGGTGGGCATTCTGGCGCGGGCGCTCAACACGCTCTGTGAGAATCTTTCGCAGACGATCTATCAGCTGCGCAGCGAAAAACGGCAGCTCAACCACATCCTGTCCAGCTTCAGCGACGGCGTCGCCGCCGTGGACAGCATTGGTTGCCTGACACATTATAACCCCGCCCTCAAAAACATGTTTGGAGCGGTCGAGGTCAACACACCGATGGATCTGGTGCCGGACGAGGCCGTTTGGCGGGTGTTCCATGACGTGTTCAATACCCGCGAGGCGCAGACGATGCACTATGAGATGCCGGGCGACCGCAAGCTCTGGATCTCCATCGTTCCGGTCATCAGCGAGGAGGGCGTTTGCACGGGCGTGGTCGGGCTGTTTAAGGACGTGACGGAGTTTGAACGGCTGGAGCAGACGAGGCGGGACTATGTGGCCAACGTCAGCCACGAGCTGCGCACGCCGTTGACCGCCGTGCGCGGCCTGCTTGAGCCGTTGGCCGACGGCATGATCAAGGACGAGGAAACGCGGCAGCGATACTATCAGGTCATGCTGCACGAGGTTTTGCGCCTTTCGCGCCTCATCACGGATCTGCTGCAGCTTTCCCGCCTGCAATCCGGCACCGAATATATGGAGGTGGCGGCGGTTGATGTGTCCGAGCTGCTCGCGGAGATCCACGAGAACTATCTGCACGAAGCCAACCAGCGCGGCATCCGGCTGATACTCGACGCGGACAACCTGCCCTACGCCATGACCGACCGCGACAGGATCGAACAGATCCTCGTCATTCTGATCGACAACGCCATGCGCTATACGCCCAAGGGCGGCTCCATCACGCTCTCCGCCACGGCCGGCGAGCTCATCATCGTGTCCGTATCCGATACCGGCTGCGGCATCGCCGCCGCAGACCTGCCGCATCTGTTCGAGCGGTTCTACAAGGTGGACAAATCCCGCAAGGAGGGCGGCACAGGACTCGGCCTGTCCATTGCCAAACAGATCATCGACAAGCTTGGCGAGCGCATCTATGTGGAGAGCACCGTGGGCGAAGGCACGAGCTTCCACTTTACGCTCAAGCGCTATGTCAGCAACGCCATCGCCCTTGGCCCGAGCTCGTCGAACGTCATCTATTCCAACGATGAAACGCCTGCTTCCGGGGAGCGGGCCGATTCCGAGGATGCGCCCTACGAGGTCATTTCCCCACGCCACACCCGGGGCCGCGGGGCGCGCCGCAAACAGCAGTAGCGGAGCCGCCGGCGGGGCGGAAGGGCCTTTTCGGCCTGTTTTCGTGCCGGTCTGGCAGGCTCCCGTATGTTTGGCCCCCTTTTCGCATATGCTGTGACAGGCACTTGCGGGGAGGGGGGTCTTTATGGAGTACAGGCGGCGCAGGCGGCGGCCGAACGCCGGGCGGCAGCGCAACACGCTGCTCGGCGCGGCCATCTGTATTCTGCTCGTATCGGCGGCGGTGGTCTACCTTGTGGGGATATCGGATGCCGGCACTTGGCTGGCCGAACACGTGGTGGCGCCCGTGTTCCGCACGCTTGGCGTCGGCGGGACTGCGGAGGAAGGGACGGATGCGCAGGAGAGCGCGGCCGGGCAGACCGGGGCGCGGCTGCTCGAGCTGCCGGAACTGCGGTGTTATGCGCTGCAGATGGGCGTATACGCCTCGGAAACGAACGCCGAAAAGCAGGCCGTGGAGCTGCAATCCGTCGGCGCCGGCGGCTATATCCTTCAGGAGGAGGACCGTTATCGCGTGCTGGCCGCCGCATACGCGACGGAGGACGATCTGCAACAGGTGCGCAGCCAGCTTTCCGACGAGGGCCTTGACAGCGCAGGCCATGTGATTGCTTCGCTGCCGTGCCGGCTTGTCGTGACCGGAACGGAGTCCCAGGTCGAGACGCTTTCCGCCGTGCTCGACGGCCTGGTTGGCCTGCAGGGGCAACTGACGGAGCTGGCCATCGAATTCGACCGGGAACAGCTGGCCGTCGAGGCCGGCAAGAGCAGTCTGGCGGCGCTCGTGCGGACGGTGGAGGGGTATCTGGCGGACGTTGCCGCCGTATCGACCGAGCAGCCGGTGCTGGCCTGCCTGTCGGACTGTTGCCGGTCGATCCTCGCGCAGTTTGAAAAGGCCGACGCCCTGCCGGAGGATGACAGGGCCGCCTTTACGGCCTATCTCAAGTATACCTGCATCCACTGCGCCGAAGCATATTGTGATTTCTGCGATACGGTGGCGGCGCTCGGCGGGACGGACAGCGCATAATTTTGGACAAAATAAGGACAATTGTGGCATGGCAAAGCGCATGATTTACATGCGCTTTTTGCTGCATTATAATAAGTCGTGTAAACAAAGGAGGAGGGAACGCCATGGCAAAAACACCGCACATCCTGATCTGTGACGACCAGCCGATCATCCACGAGACGCTCGGCGTGTATCTCGACAACGAGGGCTTCCGCCATTCCTCCGCCTTCGACGGCAATCAGGCGCTGCAGATGGCGCAGACGGAATCGCCGGATCTGATTCTGCTCGACGTGATGATGCCCGGCATGACGGGGACGGACGTGTGCCGTGAGATCCGAAAGATCAGCGCCGTGCCGATCATCATGCTCACGGCCAAGGGCGAGGAGATTGATCGCGTGCTGGGGTTGGAATTTGGGGCGGATGATTATCTCGTCAAGCCGTTTTCCGCACGCGAGCTGATCGCGCGCATCAAGGCGGTGTTGCGCCGCTCCAATGCGGCGCCGGTGCAGGAGGAGGGGCAGACCGTCCGGCTGGACGATCTGGAGATCAGCCTTTCCAATTACGAGGTGCGCATCGGCGGCAAACCGGTTGAGTTTACGCCGAAGGAGGTTGAGATCCTGTATCTGCTCGCGTCGCATCCCGGCCGCGTGTTTGACCGCGAGCAGATTCTTTCAAAGGTGTGGGGCTATGATTACTTCGGCGATACGCGCGCCGTGGACACGCAGATCAAGCGCATTCGCCAGAAGATGCCGGCGGATTGCCGCTGGGGTGTGCGCACGGTGTATGGCGTTGGATATAAGTTTGGCTTGACGGAATGAAGAAAGGCTCATTTTTTCGAAAACTGCTGCTGTATCTGCTGTGCGCCTGCCTGCTGACGGCGGCGCTGACCGGCGTGCTTGCGGGCATGACGTCCGTGCATATTCTGACGGACCGCATTGCCCAGGAGCTCACTTCGCGCGCCGTTTCGCTCTCCGCGCTGTGTACGCAGTTTATCGACGGGAACGTCGTGTTCGACATGTTTTACGGCTTCCTTGCATCCGAGCTGCGCGGGGCGCACGTCTATGTCTATGACGCGCAGGGCTCGCTGCTGCTCTGGTCGAGGGAGGATGCTTCTCAGGACCCGGGAAGCACGTATTCCGCGCTTGTGGCACGGGTGCTCGCCGGCGATGGCGATAGCGTGACCAGCGTCAACTGGCACCGTGGGATGATCGCCGTGGGCGCGCCGGTGTACGATAACCTGAAACGGATCAATGGCGCCGTGGTGCTCGCCAAGCCGGCGCATGACGTGCGCGAGGCGGTGTGGCAGCTCATCGCCGCGGTGCTGGCGAGCATCGTCATCTCGGCGGCAATCATGCTGTTGCCGGCATTTTTCGGTTCCCGTCGCATTGCCGCCCCCATCCGGCAGATGACCGGCATTGCGCTGCGCATGGCGGGAGGGGATTTTTCGGCGCGTGCGGACCAAAGCTCCCGCGGTGAAATCGGGATGCTGGGCGGCGCGCTCAACCATCTGGCGGGCGAACTTTCCGCAACGATCTCCAACCTGTTGCTGGCGCGCGAGCGGTTGGCCTCGATCCTCACCGGCATCGGCGACGGCGTGATCGCACTCGATGCGGATTTGACGACCGTCTCTTTCTGCAACCCTGCGGCAACCAGGCTTTTGCGCGCGCCGGACGGTTCCAGCCGGCTTTCCAGCTTTGTCGAGGCGTTTCGGGATACGTTCCAGAACGCGCTTGTATCGGATACGGCGGTCGAAGCGCACTGGAAGATCGGCGAGCAGGAACTGTTGCTGACGTGCTCCCGCTCGCAGAGCGAGGCGGCCGGCGCGCCGGACGTGGTCGTGCTGCTGCGCGATGTTACGGCGGCCGACCGGCTGGAGCAGACGCGGCGGGACTATGTGGCCAACGTCAGCCACGAGCTGCGCACGCCGATTGCCTCCATCCGCAGCCTTGCAGAGGCGTTGGACGACGGGCTCGTCCGTACCGATGAGGATCGGGCCCGCTACTATGGCTACATCCTGCGCGAATCGCTACGCCTTTCCCGCCTGATTGACGACCTGCTGGAGCTGTCACGCCTGCAATCGGGAACGGTAGCGCTCGAACGCAGCCCGTTCGATCTCAATGCGCTCATGCAGGAGGTGGCCGAGCGCATGCGCATAACCGCCTCATACAGCGGCATCGACCTGCAGTATACGCCCGCCGATCTGCCGCCGTGCCTGTCGAACCGCGACCGCGTCGAGCAGGTGCTTGTCGCGCTCGTGGACAACGCGATCAAATATGCAAGCGACGACGGCACCGTGCGGCTGTGCTGCCGCGCGCAGGAGGGGTGTTTGCGCGTCGAAGTGCGCAACAGCGGCCATATTGACGAGGCGGATCTGCCGCATCTGTTCGAACGCTTCTACAAGGCTGATCGGTCGCACACGGGGCAGGGGACCGGGCTGGGGCTTGCCATTGCGCGCGAGGTGCTGCTGCGCCTGGACGGCACCATAGAGGCGTATAACGACGGCGGCTTTGCGGTGTTTGCCTTTACCGTGCCGTGCGTGCCGGACGCATCGCCGGACGGCGCGCCGGAAACATGACCCGTTGCCCCTGCCCGGAGCCTGGTTTTGGCGCCATGCCGGCCCTCAAGCCGGGGAAACAACAGGAGGAGACCACATTGAAAAAGGTTTGGCAGGAGTTCAAACAGTTCGCATTTCGGGGCAACGTGCTCGATATGGCCGTCGGCGTGATGATTGCTTCGGCGTTCGGGAAAATCGTGACCTCCGTGGTCAACGACCTCTTCATGCCGCTGATCGGCTGTTTGATGGGCGGCGTCGCGTTTGAGAACCTGTTCGTGGTGCTTGATGGCGGCGCGCACTATGCCACGCTGCAGGAAGCGCAGGAGGCCGGGGCGGCGGTATTCGCCTACGGGAGTTTTCTGTCCGTTGTCGTCGATTTTCTGATCCTTGCGGCGTGTATCTTTCTGGTGCGCCGCGGCCGCGGACGGACGTGCAGCCCGGCTGAACGCCGGCGCCGGTGCGGGGACTGGGGATTAACGGGAGGTGGATGAAATGCGCTGCAGTTGTCAGCGGTGCGGGGCCTATATGGTGCAGGATGAACGCGGGCTGGAGAGCCGTTGCATCTGTCCGCAGTGCTTTGCGACCTGTTCGGCCTGCATGGGTACGCGGCAGCAGCCGGAGCACCGCGAGGGTCTCGAGCTGATCGCCTATCTGCGCGCACGGTACGACGCGCAACTTGCCGGTGCGGAGGACCCGCCGCAGCACGGCGCGCCCGACGGGCGCGACGAGGATGCGGATTGATGCAACGCCCGGGAGAAATGACCAGATGGCAGATGCGGGACGCCGGTTGGCGTCCCGCACTTGTTTTTGGAAAAAACGGCGGCTATTCCCGCCAGACCTCCGGCGCCGCGTCGCTCGGCATGCGCCAGTCGCCGCGAGGGGAAAGGGAGACGTTGCCCACGCGAGGACCATCCGGCATACAGGAGCGCTTGAACTGCTGGCCAAAGAAGCGCCGGTAGAACGTATCCAGCCAATGCGCGATGGTCGCCCCGTCATATTCCCCGGCAAAGGCGTATTCGGCGAGGCGCTGGATCTTGTCGCGGGTTTCGCCGCGACGGACGGCGTGATACAGGAAGAAGTCGTGCAGCGCATAAGGCCCGACTGCGTCCTCCGTGCGCTGCGCGGTCGCTCCGTCGGCGGCGGGCAGCAGCTCGGGACTGATCGGGGTGTCGAGGATATCCAGCAGCACATCGCCAAGCGCGCCGCCGGCACGCCGCGCGAGGATGGAAAGCATGTCGCGCATGAGCGTCTTGGGCACGCCGCTGTTGACGTCGTACATGGAGATATGGTCGCCGCTGAATGTACACCAGCCCAGCGCGATCTCGGACAGATCGCCCGTACCGACGACGAGACCGCCCTCCATGTTCGCAAGGTCCATCAGGACCTGCGTGCGCTCCCGCGCCTGCGCGTTTTCAAACGTTACGTCCGCCACGTCTGACGGGTGGCCGATGTCCGCCAGGTGCTGCGTGACCGCGGCGGTGATATCCACCGTGCGGCAGGGGATGCCCAGCGCGTCGCAAAGCTTTTCCGCATTGCTGCGGGTGCGCTTTGTAGTGCCAAAGCACGGCATGGTTACGGCCAGCACGTCCGTGGCCGGACGGTTGAGCAGCGCGAGCGCCCGCACGGAAACGAGCAGCGCCAGCGAGGAATCCAGGCCGCCGGATACGCCGATGACGGCGCGCCGTGCGCCGGTGTGCGCAAGGCGTTTTTTCAACCCGTGCGCCTGAATGGCCAGCACCTCGTCGCATCTGCGCTCCCGTTCTGCGGCGGTATCCGCCACAAACGGCGTACGCCAGTAGGTGCGCGTCAGGACCGTGTCGCGCAGCGGCATTGGGAAGGGAATGCGCCGGTACAGATCCAACGGCTCCGCTTCGCGCGCATGGCGGCGTCGCTCGCGGGAGAGAAACTGCAGATCGAGTTCCGTGACGGCATAGCCCTCGCCGAAGGGCGGCGCCTCCGCCAGCATGGCGCCGTTTTCGCAGATCATGTCGTGGCCGGAAAAGACGACGTCCGTCGTGCTCTCGCCCTCGCCGGCGCTGCAAAACAGGTAGCCGCAGGCGAGCCGGGCGCTCTGCACCTGCACGAGCTTGCGGCGGTAGTCCGGTTTGGCGACCGCCTCGTCGCTTGCGCTGAGATTGGCGATGACCGTCGCGCCGTGGAGCGAAAGCGCCGTCGAGGGCGGCGCCGGGGCCCAGAGATCCTCGCACAGTTCCACGCCGAGCGTAAACGCCGGCATGTCCGCGCAACAGAACAGCAGGCGGCTGCCGAACGGCACGCGCTGGCCGAGCACCTCGATGTCGCAGACGTCCTCCGGCGCGGGCGCAAACAGGCGCTTTTCGTAAAACTCCCCATAGTTGGGCAGGAACGTTTTGGGTACGATACCCAGCAGCTTCCCGTCGTGCATGACGGCGGCACAGTTGTACAGACTGTGGCGCGCCACGAGCGGTACGCCGACGAGCACGAGCATGTCCCGCCCGCGCGTGGCCTGCAGGACCTGCCGCAATGCTTCGAGCGCGGCATTTTGCAGCGCATCCTGCAGAAACAGGTCGCCGCAGGTATAGCCCGTCGTGCAGAGCTCCGGCGTGGCCAGCAGCATGACGTTGTCGCGCCCGGCCCTTTCGATGAGCGCGATGATCTGGCGCGCGTTGTGCCGGCAGTCGGCCACGCGCACCTCCGGCGTGGCGACCGCCACCTTCAGAAACCCGTGTCGCATCGTTTCCTCCGCCCCGTGCCGCCAACAAACGGACGCTGCACGGCAAAATCCAATCTATAATACATAATATTTTATGCCCTTTTCCGGGTTCCGTCAATGCGACGCGGGCGCAACCGAAAACTGGAATGAAAAAAATCGATGAAATTTTGCGAAGAGGGTTTGGCGAAAATGAATCATATGCTATAATACAATCAGCAATCAAGGAGACGGAAAATATGGGAACGACGATCCGCCATCTCGGCCAAATGCAGATCGAACAGCAGGAGCTGGACG
>ERZ1504249.609-NODE-609-length-9866-cov-3.086739_pt1 | contig 9866 bp, 7 predicted proteins | sample MGYA00571884_ERZ1504249 | MGnify/ENA primary metagenome ERZ1504249 (study PRJEB39906, sample SAMEA3182069) | gut metagenome | biome: human; feature: gut; material: Stool; isolation source: human stools | place: Canada | collected 2011-11-08 ...
ACTGTATACCGCCTGTTTCCAGTGTTTACCTTGGCTATTTCTTTTGTTGGGATACTCGTAATTTTTGCCATAGTCCGCATACGGGTTACGGAACCCGCGCTTGCGCTTGCGGATAAAGTACGACGTATCGCATATCCCAGCGAAAAGCCTACGGGGCTGCGACACATGAGTAAAGAACTGCTATTCGTGGACACTGCTCTTGATGCAATGGTACTTAGAATCGAAGAATTGATTCAGGATATACAAGGAAAGGAAGAGCAGAAACGTCGACTTGAGAGCCATCTGTTGCAAGAACAAATTCATCCGCATTTTTTGTATAATTCTTTGTTCGCGATCGATCAGCTTGTGCAAATGGGAGAGATAGAAGATGCCCACAAAATGTTATGTGCGCTCTCCCAGTTTTATCGAATCAGTTTGAGCAAAGGGGATGCACTTCTCCCGTTGTATGAAGAAATCAAGTTGACAGAGGAATTTCTTTGTATTCAACAGATGCGATTTGGAGATCGGTTTACGTATCGCATTGAAACAACAGGCGCTCTTGAAAGTATTCGAATCCCAAAGATGACGCTACAGCCTATCGTTGAGAATGCCATTGTTCATGGGCTGTCGGATGATTTTTCATCAGACAAGAAAGGAGAATTGCTTATACGATGTAGCGGGTTGACCAATTTTGTGCATATTGAAGTGCACGACAACGGACATGGTATGAACGAGGCAAGACTGGCAGAGGTGCGGGCGGCGCTTTGTGAAGATTTTTCGGATGGGAATGTTAGTTCCTGTTTTGCTCTACGCAATGTCTCAAGCAGGCTGAAACTATACTACCATGGGCAGTGCTCTTTGCAAGTATTGAGCCAGTTGCATGTCGGGACTACGTTTATTATTGACATTTTTCTTCCACCGGAGGGATTGCATGTATAATGTAGTTATTGCGGATGATGATCGAATTATTTTGCGTGGGTTGCGAGAAAACATCCCATGGGAGAGAAACGGTTTTCATATTTTGGCAACTGTTGATGATAGCAGATGCGTTGAGAAGCTTGTGCGAGAACAGCAAGTTGATTTGCTGTTGCTAGATATAGACATGCCATATGTGACGGGATTGGAAATTGCAAGAAGAATTCGCGCACAATATCCACATGTTGTCGTTTTGTTATTAACAGCACATGATGATTTTCAATTTGCGCGGGAAGCAATTCGGCAAGGTGTTCAGGAATATCTTTTAAAACCGATATCGCGGGAGGCAATTTGTGCGGCTCTTGCAAGAGCGCGTTGGAAATTGGATCATGAGCATGCTATAGCATTACAACTGGAACATAGTCGTCCGGTGCTTTTAGAGCAGTTTTGGAAGGGGGTGCTCGACGGGAGCTTGTCTTCCCGACAGGAGGAACAGCAAGCTGAAATGTTGCAACTTACATTTGCTTCGGATGAATTTATTATAATTAACATTTATCTTTTCAACGAGGAAAATTCAACAAATTTGGAGGCCGAGAGACTGGCAGACCCGCAATTAATTTGCAACGTGCAAGAAATGGTAAAGACCATTTTTTCTGAACCTGAATACACGATAATTACTGGGGGAATGGATCGAATCATTCTCTTATGCTGCTGCAAGGAGAATAAAGTACATGTCTTCGAGCAAATCAATCAAAAAGCGGAAAAGCTTCGGAACGATGTTGAACGCTATACCAAGGCGGTGGCGACAATAGGTGTGGGGGACATAGGCAATGGGTTTCGGGGAATTCGTTCTTCATATCAGCAGTCGGAAGAAGCTCTTTGTTCGCGCAGATTGTATGGGAATAATCGTGTATTCTTTATTCAAGACGTGGGATCTCAGGCACATGGGGAAATTGATTGGGATACTATAGTACCTGCAGAAACGATTGGAGAGTCAATGGACGTTCGATTACAGGCCATCCGTGCGATTCTTTTGGAAAAGGGCCTGACAGAAGATGATCTTATGCGTTTTTGCGTTTTTAAGACATTGCTCGACGGCTTAGAGGCAGTTTCAACCAAAAGACAGCGGCGGGAATGCCTACAATTGCTATTTGAAAGCTATTGCGCACTCCAAAAAGTGGAGATGCTTGATGATATGATCGCTTCGGCGAGGCAAGGGTATCAAAAATATCTGGAGGCGGCATATGAGGATTCGACAAAAGACGGCCGACACGTGGTTGACCTTGCCATTGATTTTTTGCAAAAAAATTATATGCAGCCGGGGCTGAAGCAAAGCGATGTCGCCCACAGCATCTATGTTTCCCCGACTTATCTGAGCACGGTATTTAAACGCCATCTGGGGCAGAGCTTTAATGAGTATTTGATGGAATTGCGGATTAATAAAGCGTTGCATTTGCTGGATACTGGGCATGCAAGAATTTATGAAATTGCGGAACGGGTAGGATTTATCAGCCCGCAATATTTCAGTGTTTGTTTCAAAAAGAGGATTGGGAAAACGCCTTCGGAAATTTGTCATGGAGCGACTGAAGAATAGTTTTTTTCCTTAGCTTTTTTGCCTGTATAGAGGGGATGTCCTTGCGAAATATTTTTCGCTTACGAACCTAAGGATCACTGCGTTCAACATGCGCTACTTGTGCCTTTTTGCTTTGAACGATATGGCATCAGCATGCCGCATGGGAGGACATGCAAACATACGGAAAGCTCCAAGATCAAACAACCTGTGACATTCCAACAAACAAGTGTCATAAGTATGTTCTTCCCTTGATATGTCCAAGAACGTATAACTTACATACCACAATAATGAAACTAAGAATTAGTGCGGCGGGTATTAACATTTTTCTCCAGTATAAGTCCCAACCTGGTAACGATATATTCCTTCCTCGCTGGAAAGAGGGGGATTTCCATCAACCCTGATTTCTGCATGATTGGGAAAGCAAAACGGCGCGCCCCGCACGGGCGGAAACAGGCCCAAAAACGGCGGCGACATCCGGCGGCGCCGCCGTACGCACGGACGCAGGCCGAAAAAACATCAGCGGCATCCGGCGGCGCGCCCGGGGGAACACGGAGCGCAATGTCGCACGACGTTCGCGCCGGAGCTGTCGACGGAGGATATCCTCGGCGCAGCCATGCTCGTGCAGGGCGCTCAACGGTATTTTCTGCAGCAGTACCGGCCCCGCAAGGACGAGGATCTGCCCGCGCATCCCCCCTCCTACGTGCAGGAGACGGCCGCGCGCGTGCGCGAGGCCATCGGCGTGTGCGAGGTACGCGGCCTGTAAACCGGGAGCCGGGAGAGTCCGTCGTGCCGCGCGTCGACGGGGCACATGCGTATCTCTGCCGTACGGATCAGCCGGAGGCGGAGGAGCTGTTCATCGCGCGCGCTGCTGCCGCCGGGGACGGGCGAGGGCGGTCGCCTGCGCTACGAACTGCTCCAGCATACGCTGCTGTAGCGGCGCCGCCCGCCGGGGGACGCCCAGGAGCCTTCCAACACACCGGCCGCCGGGCCAGTCGACCGGCGGTCGGTTGCCTTTTTGGCGCCGCGCCGCTATACTCGAAAGAGGAGGTGGTTCTTTGGACAGGGGAAAGACCGGCGCGCTGATCGCATCCGCGCGCCGCGCGCAGGGCCTGACGCAGCAGGCGCTGGCCGGGCGCGTGCACGTCACGGCCAAGGCCGTCTCCAAGTGGGAGCGCGGGAGGAGCTTTCCCGGCGTGGACGTGCTGCCGGCGCTGGCGGCGGCGCTGGGGCTCCCCGTGGAGGCGCTGCTGTCGGGCGAGGCGCCGCCGTCTCCGACAGCGGAACCGCCGTCCACGGCTGCGCGGGAGGGCGGTCTGCACGCCGTGCCGGAGGGGCCGGCGTCTTCCGCGGAGCGGGGGCCGGCCCGGCCTGCCGCCCCGGCCCGCAACAAAAAACGCCGCGCGCGCCTGGCTGCGGCGCTCGTGGCGCTGTCGCTCGCGGCGGGCGGCGTGCTGTGGCGCTATGGCGGCGCGATCTTCCAGCGCGGCAACCCGATCCCGTACCTGCTGGCCGCCGCACAGCTCGACAGCGACACGCCGTTTGCCGAGGTGGGCAGCGGCGACGGGGTCTACATCGCGCCGCGGGGCGAGTGCCCCGCGCTGCTGGAGTTTGTGGAGCGGACGCGGCATGTCACGTTTGTGGAGCAGGCGGGCAGCGGCTATCTGTTTTCCAACGGCGTGGACGGCCTCGTCGTGCAATCGGAGGTCTATTGGGGGCGGTTTACCGTTTATCAGGTGCCCATGCACACGCTGCAGGCGCCGTGACGGGCGCCCACGCCTCCCGCCTGTCGTGGGCGGGAGGTCATTTTTTTCTTTTTGACAGCGTATGACAGGAAGCCGCCGGCGGGCGGCGCTTGGGAAGGCCCGCGCCCGATGGTCAACCTTGTGGCGCGTCCGAAAGGCCCGCGCCCGATGGTCAGTCCTGTGGCGCGTCCGAAAGGCCCGCGCTCGACGTTCAACCTTTCGTCTCGCCCGCAAGCGCCGCGTCGAGCACGGCCTGCATGGCTTCGCGCGAGGGAACGCCCTCGTGTATTTTTTTGCCGCCGACAAAGCAGCACGGCACATACCAGTAGTCGAGCGCGTCTGCGAGCGCCTTGTTGCGGCTTTCGTCCTCGATTTGCAGCGGGACGGACGCATAGGCCGGGTTTTCGGCCCGCAGCTCGTCGAGCAGGGCGCGTGCCCGCCTGCAGTGCGGGCAGTTGGGCAGGATCATCATCAGGATGGGTTGCACGGGTTTGCCTCCTCTCCGGCACGGCGCTTGCCTGCCGGTTGCTTGTTGGTTGACAATGCCCCGCTCCAATCACGAGCGGGGCAAAAGCGGGAACGATTCAGCGGGGACGGCCGCCGCGCTTATTTGCGCAGGAAGGCCGGCACGTCGAGCTTGTTCTTGGGCTTCTCGTTGTAATCGCGCCTGAGGTCACTTTCGCCGAATGCAGCGTCGCCACCGAGCGGCGCGGGTTCGGGCGTGGGCTCCTCGGCCGCGACCGGGCGGCGCGGCGCATACGAGGCGGCGGAGAAGGGCTGCGGCTGCCGCTGCTGCTGTTGTACGGGCGCGCGGAAAGCGGACTGCTGGAACGGAGCGGCCTGCTGCTGTTGCTGTTGCTGGAAGGCGGACTGCGTGAAGATCGATCCGCCGCCGAACATGCTGCCGGCCGGCGCCTGCGGGATCGTCCGCTCGGACTCGAAGCCCGTGGCGATGACGGTGATGCGCAGCGAATCGCCCATGGCCTCGTCGATGTCCGCGCCAAAGATGATGTTGGCTTCCGGATCGGCGCTTTCGGCGATGATCTCCGCAGCCTCGTTGACCTCGAGCAGGCTCAGATCCGGACCGCCGGTGATGTTCATGAGCACGCCGCGCGCACCGTTGATGCTCGTCTCGAGCAGCGGGCTCTCAATGGCCTGCCGGGCCGCTTCCGCAGCGCGCTTTTCGCCGTTGGCGCTGCCGATGCCCATGTGTGCGAGGCCCTTTTCCTTCATGATCGTCTTGACATCGGCAAAGTCGAGGTTGATCATTGCCGGCACCGCGATCAGGTCGGAGATGCCCTGGATGCCCTGGCGGAGCACGTCGTCCGCCACGCGCAGTGCGTCGGGCAGGCTGGCGCGGCCTACGAGGTCGATGAGCTTGTCGTTCGGGATGGTGATGAGCGTGTCCACGATGGGCTTGAGCGCTGCGATGCCGATTTCGGCGTTGCGCATGCGCACCTTGCCCTCGAACGTGAAGGGCTTCGTCACCACGCCGACGGTCAGTACGCCCAGTTCCTTGGCGCATTCTGCCACAATGGAGGCAGCGCCGGTGCCGGTGCCGCCGCCCATGCCGGCCGTGATGAACACCATATCGGCGCCCTTGATGGCCTCCACAAGCAGCTCGCGGCTCTCGTCGGCTGCCTTGCGGCCGATTTCGGGATCTGCGCCGGCGCCAAGACCGCGGGTCAGTTTTTCACCGATCTGGATCTTGGTTTCCGATTTGGCCAGATACAGCGCCTGCCGGTCGGTGTTCACCGCGATGAATTCCACGCCGCGCAGGCCGTACTGCACCATCCGGTTGATGGCGTTGCAGCCTGCGCCGCCGACGCCGATCACCTTGATCTGGGCAAAGGTTGCGGTTTCATAGTCCTGTTCAAACATGTTCGTTCCCCCTTATTTTATCAATAAGTTTCGGAGTTTATCCAGAATCCTGGACCAGAACGAATTCGTGTCCTCGGGTACCGGAGTATCGTCCCCGCTGGCGCGGAGCACAAAGTCGAGCGCGCCAAAGGCGCTGGTGTAGTTGGGCGAGTTCATCTCGTGCATGTAGGACGGCATGTCCCGCCGGATGTTGTACCCAAGCTGGAGCTTGAGGTATTCCCCCGCACCGTGCATCATGGAGACGCCGCCGCCCGTCAGGTAGACGACGGGGCGGGCCTCGGGTCTAACGCCCATGTCGCGCAGGGCTTTTTTGAGCAGAGCGGAGAGCTCCTGCGCACGTGCATCCATGATGAGGTCGATCACGCGGTGCTCCACGCGCTTGACGCCCGTGGGCATGCGGATCACCTCAAAATTCGAAAGCGGCTCCTGCAAAAAGGTGTACCGCCGCTTGACCTGTTCGGCATATTCGAGCGGGATGTCCAGCCCGAAACTGAGGTCGGTAGCAAACTGCGCGCCACCCATCTCGATGGATTGCAGCCCGGTCAGCGCCGCATTTTCGATCAGGCACACATCCGTATGCCGGTAGCCCACATCGATCAGCACGGCGGGACGCACGCGCTCCTGCTCCGGGATGATGTGGATTGCCGTGGCCAGCTGCGCGCTCACGCACATGGAGATCTCCACGTTCATCGAGGCGAGGATGCGCTCCATCTGCTGGACGAAGGTTTCCTGCACGTACATGTGCGAAACCTCGGCGGAAAGCTCGTCCGCACGGGCGCCCTCCGGCACCGCGGCCCGCTCAATGCCGCCGACCGTAAACGATATGGGCGTGCTGTGCATGAGCACATGGCCCGGTGCGCGCGCCTTTTCGAGCGACATGGAGATCACATCGTCGATGTCCTGCACCGTTACGCGCCCGTTGCGCGACTCGATGCGCAGCGTCGCGCGGGTGGTGATCAGCTTGACGAACGGCGCCGGCACGGCCAGCGCGACCTCCCGGATGCGCATGCAGCTCTGCTGCTCGGCGCTTTCGATGGCGGTAAGCACCGCCTCGCCGAGCGAAGCCATATCGAGGAACTCGTCGCTCTCAAACCCGGCATAATCACAGATGCCGACGCCGTGTACCAGAATTCCATCCGTATGGATGGAGCTGCCGCACAGACAGACGATCTTTGAGCTTCCAATATCCAGTATCGCAGCGGGTTTCACCTCTGGACTCCTCCGCGCAGCGCTTCCGCTATATATACTGGGATATTATATCACACAAAATTCGCCCAGCGCAACTGCTGACGCATTTTTGGTATTTTCCGCTTTTCCTGCGCCGTCCCCCGGTGGGAGAAACCAAACGGGCGGCGGCCAACGCCCGCAGGCCCTGCCGTCGCCCCCCAATCGTTACCGTTTGGCGCCGCGTCAATCGCGCTCCTGGTCCGCCGGGTTTTCCGGTTCGCCGCGAAGCGGGCAGACGAGCGCCTGCTCGACACGGTGTTCCGCGATCTCCACGACCTTGATGTGCAGCCCGCAGGCATCGATCTCGAACTGCGTGCCGTCGTCCGGCACCGAGCCGTAGCTGCCGAACACGAACCCGCCGAAGGTGTCGTATTCCTCCGTCGGCAGCGTGACGTGCAACTGCTCGGCCACGTCGTCGAGCGGCGCGGTGCCAAGGATGCGCCAGGTGCTCTCGTCGAGCTGCTCGATCTCGCCCGGCTCCTCCGGCATCCCGATGTCGTCGTCCAAATCGCCCACAAGTTGTTCGAGCAGGTCGTTCATCGTCACGATGCCCTGCACGCCGCCGTATTCGTCGAGCACGACGGCAAAGTGGTTGCGCGTCTTCTTCATCTGGCGAAACAGCACGTCCGCCCGGATGCTCTGCGGCACGAAATAGGCAGGGCGCACGGCTTCGCGCAGGATGTTTTCGCGCGTGCGATCCTCCAGGCGGAAATAATCCTTGGCGTTGAGCACGCCGATGACATCGTCCGCCGTTTCGCCGCACACGGGGTAGAGCGAATGGCGGCTCTCGCGGATGGTCTCGTTCCACTGTTCGACGGTCTCGTCCTCCCAGAGAACGACCATGTCCGTGCGGTGGGTAGCGAACTCCTCCACCGACAGGTCGTCGAATTCGAACACGTTCTGGATCATCATCTGCTCCTCGGCATCGATCACGCCCTTTTCGCTGCCGACGTCGACCATCGTGCGGATCTCCTCCTCGCTGACCTCCTCATCCTTCTCGTTCGGGTCGATGCCAGACGATGGGCGCAAAGAGCTTGGAGATGAACGAAACAAGGCCGGAAATGGCCAGCGACAGCTTCTCCGCCTTGCGCATGGCGACGCGCTTGGGCACGAGTTCGCCGAAGATCAGCGTCACATAGGACAGGATCAGCGTGATCAGCACAACGGCGATGGTGTTGAGCGTATTGGGCGAGATCTTGACCCCGAGACCGATCAGCCAGTCGACGATCCCGTCGGAGAAATTGTCCGCGGCAAAGGCGCTGCCGAGAAAGCCCGACAGCGTGATGGCCACCTGGATCGTGGCGAGAAAGCGCGCAGGCTGGCTCGTCAGCCGGGCAAGCCGCACGGCGCGCTTGTCGCCTTCGGCGGCCAGCTTGGCCAGCCGGTTGTCGTTCATCGAGATCACGGCAATCTCGGCGCATGCGAAAATCGCATTGCATATGATGAGGATCAGCTGCAACAGCAGCGATAGCCACACGGAATCCTTCAAATGATTTTCCTACCTTCCATGCCCGGTCTGTGTCGCGCCGCGGCGCCGCGGTATTGCGGGTACAGCAAAAAAACATGCTCCGCATGCGACGCTTGCCGCAGGCAGATCATGCTCAATCGTTTCCCGTATCCGTTTTGCGCAGATGGCAGCACCGTTTTCGTCGCTACTGTCGTCGTCCATGCGCGCCCAACCGAGTCCTTTCCAGAAATATGATTGCCATATTATATCACAACCCATCTCGCTTGTAAAGCCCTTCCCGCGTGGCCGCATGCGGTTGACACGTTTGACGGCCCGGCGATATAATGAAAAAAACGGTCGGAACAACGAGGCAGTTTATGGAGATCAGATTTGCAGGCCGCATGTCCGGTGTGGACGACAGCGCCGTACGGGAGATTCTGGCGCTCACCGCATCGCATGACATCATCTCGTTTTCGGGCGGCAATCCGCCTGAGGAGGCCTTCCCCGTGCGGGAGATTGCCGCTCTTGCGGCGGAGGGGCTTGCGCAGCATCCGGCGGACGTGCTGCAATACGGCGCCACGGCGGGCTATGCGCCGCTGCTCGATGCGCTCAGCACGCGCATGGCCGCGCGCTTTGGGGCGCGCCTTGCGGCGGAAAACACGGTGTTTACAACCACCGGCAGCCAGCAGGCGGCCGATCTGCTTGCGCATGTGCTTCTCAACGAGGGGGATGTGGCGCTGGTGGAGGAGCCGTCGTTTGTGGGCTATCTCAATTCCTTTCGGGCCTATGGCGCCCGGCTTGTCGGCATCCCGATGGAGCCGGACGGCATGGACGTGGAGGCGCTCGCAGCCGCGCTCAGGGCGGAGCCGCGCGCGAAACTGCTGTACATGATCTCCAATTTCCAGAATCCGACCGGCTTTACCACCAGCGCGGAAAAGCGCGCTGCGATCTACCGCCTTGCGCAGGCGCACGATCTGGTCATCCTCGAGGACGACGCCTATGGCGAGCTGCGCTTTTCGGGCGCGCCCGTGCCGCCGGTCAAGCAGTTGGATACGGACGGGCGCGTGGTCTATGCGGCGAGCTTTTCCAAGGTGTTTGCGCC
>ERZ1504249.617-NODE-617-length-9720-cov-3.303570_pt1 | contig 9720 bp, 6 predicted proteins | sample MGYA00571884_ERZ1504249 | MGnify/ENA primary metagenome ERZ1504249 (study PRJEB39906, sample SAMEA3182069) | gut metagenome | biome: human; feature: gut; material: Stool; isolation source: human stools | place: Canada | collected 2011-11-08 ...
GATAAAGTACATATATATTTTATTTAAAAAATGTAATTATATACAAACGCATGCAAAGGTACAATTTATTTTGCAAAGATTAATCATAAATACACATTTTTTATTTAGCCAAATAACTTTATCTTTACAAAAACATGCACCTTATCAACGAGAATGATATGCCACGAGTCCTTCCATCGGACTTTTAAGCACTTTTGCCACCTCAAAACCTTCCATACGCGCTGCCTCTGCCAGCTGACTGCCATAACAATATGCCATGCTGCCGACACAGCCTACGGCATAGCCGTCATGGCTATAGAGGGCAACGTTGCGTCTAAAGAAATTACGGAAATTGTCCACCACGAGCAGCCTTACTCTCTCATCGTCAAGATGCCTGTGAACATACAGCGACATGCTTGCCAGAAAGCGGTTTGGCAGAGGCTCGCGGGAAACCCTGTTTATTATATCCCTTGAACATCGCGTTGACAAAGAGCTTGCCCAGCACAGCCCCGCTGCCTTCATCGCCAAGGATATAGCCTAGCGGCGGCACGTTGCCTGTGATGTTCTTACCGTCATACATACACGAGTTTGCCCCTGTACCCAATATGCAGGCAATGCCGGGTTCATCGGCAAACAGGGCACGCGCAGCACCGAGCATGTCGGTTTCTACATCCACCTTTACGGCACCCGGGAAACACTCTGACAATATGCCACGCATCATGGGCTTCATCTCCTCACGGCATCCTGCGCCATAAAAATAGACCTCGTCAATATCTCCGGCACACGTAATCTTTGAAACCACGTCGTCTGTTATTGTTTTAAGGATAACCGGCGGGGACTGCTGAAAGGGGTTGATGCCCTGCCCCGCCATGCGTTGGACGACACGGCTGCCGTCCATCACACACCAGTCTGTTTTTGTACTTCCGCTGTCAGCGATCAGTTTCATATTTTATAACATTATTTTTTGTTTAAAACATTTCGCAAAGATAAGTATTAAGGCTGAATAACTGCCGTATTTTCATAAAAAACTTTAAGCCCTGCACGGCATTTAACCTGATAAACGGCACATATCCATGCAAATGTGCAAGCATTAATGCTGCATTTGCATCTTGCGCCGACGGGCTTCAACTTACACGGCATTGCCGCAGCTGCATAATACTGACAATATTTAATCTGCTGAAACAAGAAACGGCAGGACACAAAAACGGCCTCACAGCGTTTAGCAGGATAATTCTCTTTTATATAAAAACGGCATACTGATGAACATGCTTCAGCTGTTGGAGGCATTGCACGACGGAAACCAAGAACAGAAAACTTTTTGACGGAAGGCACACCGAACGCAGTAAAAAGTTATTACAATATAAATTTGCGAAATAGAGAAATATATTACACTTTTACATGCAATAAATGACAAAAATATGCCCATATAACGCCAAAATCAGTGTTTTTCAGGGCAAAAACCAATGAATTTCAAGAACTAAACAAGCCAAACGGAGGGGCAAAAGCATACATTTTGCAACCTAAAAGGCCACCTTTTAGGCTGTAAAAGCATACCTTTTATAAATTAATGCAACACGGCTTTCCCTTGTATTTTATGTAACACGCTGTATATAAGCGTATTACATAAAAACATATTAAATAGTATATTTTCCGGCCAAGCAACGACTTTGCCGTCAGAATAGCCATTCTGGACGCGTTAAACGTCAGAAAAACAGAAAACTCTAAGGCGCCCAACGCGGCTATCCGAACAATGCTCTCAACGCTTCTTCAACCTTGCGCACGGGCACAATCTCTATGTTGCTCTTTGCCTTGTTAAGGCTCTGCATATTGTTTGCCGGAACTATTATATGCGTAAAGCCAAGCTTCTCGGCCTCAGCCACACGCTGTTCAATACGGCTAACAGGGCGCACCTCACCGCTCAGTCCCACTTCACCAGCCATACACCAGCCGCTCTCGATGGCCGTGTCGACATTGCTCGACAGCACGGCAGCAATAATACTAAGGTCCATCGCAAGATCAGTTACGCGCAGTCCGCCTGCTATGTTTATAAACACGTCTTTCTGCATCAGCTTAAAGCCCACTCTCTTTTCGAGTACGGCCAGAAGCATGTTGAGTCTTCGCTGATCGAAGCCCGTCGCACTGCGCTGCGGCGTTCCGTATGCTGCCGTCGACACGAGCGCCTGCGTCTCTACAAGAAACGGGCGCACGCCTTCAATGGCCGAGGATATGGCCACGCCGCTCAGTCCGTCGTGGTCTTGCGTAAGCAGCAGTTCCGACGGATTGCTCACGGGGCGCAGTCCGTCGTTGCGCATCTCATAAATGCCCAGCTCCGAAGTGCTTCCAAATCGGTTTTTTATTGAGCGCAGAATACGGTACATATAATGCTGGTCGCCCTCAAACTGTATCACCGTATCAACGATGTGTTCAAGAATCTTCGGTCCTGCCAGGCTTCCTTCCTTGTTGATGTGCCCGATAAGGAGAACAGGTATGCCGCTCGACTTGGCAAAGCGCAACAAGGCCGATGCGCACTCGCGCACCTGTGAGATGCTTCCGGCAGAGCTGTCAACGGTCTCGGTGCTTATTGTCTGTATAGAGTCAATGATAACTATCTCCGGCGCTATTTCCTTGATATGCCTGAATATGCTCTCGAGCGAGGTGTCGCAAAGAATCAGGCAACCGTCGTTGTCGCCATGCTCAATGCGGTCGGCACGCATCTTCAGCTGCTGGGCGCTTTCCTCACCGCTAACATACAGAATCTTACGTTCGGGCATCCGCAATATCGTCTGAAGCGTGAGCGTGCTCTTTCCTATACCAGGCTCTCCGCCAAGCAGCACTATCGAGCCAGGCACAAGCCCGCCGCCAAGCACTCTGTTCAGCTCGGCGTCGTGCATGTCCATGCGAGGCTCGTCTACAGCCGTTATCTCCGAAAGAGACACGGCGCGGCTCTCGCCGTTTCTTAATGTGCGCCTCACTGTAGCAGCGGCCGACGTGGCAGCCATTTGGCCTGCATCTGATGATATTCTGATTTCCTTAAACGTGTTCCACTGACCGCAGCTCGGACACTTGCCAATCCACTTTGCCGACTCCTGACCACAGTTGGAACATACATAAGCTATCTTGTCTTTAGCCATAACCTTTATATAATATAAAAACGTAAAGGGGGCACATGAAGGCCTTAAAAACGAAAAGTCACTAATCGCCGACATGTCAGGCAATAAACAGACATTCACCGCCCACTATCCTTTTCGATACAAAATTAGTGATTATTTTTTGAGTTACAAAATAAATCGCTAACTTTGCAACATCAATAAATACGGATGACTAATATCGCACATTAATAATAAAACCGGAAGGGCGGCCCGTGTATAAAAGCCGGGCTGCCCTTTTAATCTTTATAAAAAAATATGAAAGCCAAACATATTGTCATTTTCCTACTGTCAACCTTGATTCTTACAGCATGCGGACAATCGTATGAGGAAGCCAGGAAACAGTCAAAGGCCGAATATGAGAAAAGGAAAAAAGAAGACTCGCTGGCATTTAAAGTAGGAGTGCTGCCCACGCTCGACTGTCTCCCCATGTATGTTGCCAAGGAGCAATGCCTCTTCGACACGGCCAAGGCAGACATAAGGCTAAAGCAGTTTATGTCGCAGATTGACTGTGACGCAGCCCTGAAGGCGGAAAAGACTGAAGGCGGAATTACAGACCTGGTAAGAGGACAGCGCATGAAAGCCAAAGGCACCGGTCTCGACTACATCAGTGCCACCAACACTTACTGGCAGCTGATAAGCAACCGCAAGGCGCGTATCAGAAACATAAAGCAGCTTAACGACAAGATGATAGCCATGGCAAGATTTTCTGCCACGGCCCTGCTTGCCGACTATGCCACAGACAGCGTTAAACTAAAACCTGAAGAGGTGTTCAAGGTGCAGATTAACGACGTAGCGCTAAGGCTGCAGATGCTTCTCAACAACGAGATGGACGCAATGCTGCTGACAGAGCCGCAAGCAACGACGGCACGAATATATAAGAACGACGTGCTCATGGACAGCCGCGACAAGGACATGCGCCTGGGCGTGATAGCATTCAGAAGCAAGGCCATGACAGACAAGAGGAGAAAGCAGCAACTGCAGGAGTTTCTGAAAGGATACAATGCCGCATGCGACACCATAAATAAATATGGGCTGCAGCACTTTGCACCGATATTTGAAAAATATTACAAAATAGACAGCCGTACAATAAAGGCTCTGCCTAAAATCAAATTTGAGCATGCTACGCCTCCGAGGCAGAAAGACATCGACACAGCCGACAAATGGCTTAAAAAACAATAAAGACCTATGGACACGAAGGACATCAAACAGCTTGACAATATAATCAAAGAGCTCGGCAGAAAAAGACTGGGCTACTGCATTCATTCCACACGGTCGTTTGTAAGCGCACATCCATACATGATGTATGACGATGAACTTGAAAACATCGAGCGCGACTATAACCTGATGCTGGAATATATGAAGCGGGGCTTCAACGATCCGCAGCGCAAGGATATTTACAGCAAACTGCTGGCAAGGCTATACAATTTCGTTAGCAACCTGCGCATAGCGTATATGGCCCAGAACATATCTTTTTACACCGAAGCCACACGAAAGTCTGTCAATCAGTCTTTCTCCGAAGAGCGTATCAAGACAGCTCTCGAGACTTTTGTCACAGATGTTGCCATGCTAAGTCTTGAGCCTGAACCTGTAAGGACAGAAAAGAGCAAAGAGATTTACCGTCGCCACAACGATTTCATACAGGCCCTGTTCGGCTATATCATAGTTTCAAGACAATGGACCGACAACGAACGTGATTTCTTTGAAGGCATACTGCTGTCGCCTGCCACAGACATCATTGACGCGCAGCTGATTACAAGTGCGATAATGCTGGCCACAATGAACAACATGGACATAAACAAGTTTCATGTTCTGATCAACGTCTATAAAAAAACAACCGACAGCAAGCTGCGTCAGCGGGCACTGGTCGGATGGGTGTTTGCGCTTTCGGCTGGTCCGCGACTGCATCCACAGATGCGGGAGATGGTAGCTTCTGTACTTGAAGGCAACGGCGTGGCAAACGAGATAGCCGACCTGCAGAAGCAGATAATATTCTGCATGAACGCCGAACAGGACAACAACACCATTCAGCGCGACATAATGCCGGAGCTGATGAAGAACAACAACCTTAACATTACACGATTCGGCATTACCGAGAAAGAAGACGACCCGATGAACGACATCTTTGATCCAGGTGCGTCAGACCGTGCAATGGAGAAAATGGAAGAGAGTTTCCAAAAGATGATGAACATGCAGAAAGCAGGCTCAGACATCTATTTCGGAGGTTTCTCTCAGATGAAGCGTTTCCCGTTCTTCTATCATGCAGCCAACTGGTTCTGTCCTTTCTACCTTGAGCATCCGGAAATATCATCTACGGTTGACAAGCTGAAAGACACTCCGTTGCTGACAAACATTCTAAACAACGGCCCGTTCTGCGACAGCGACAAATATTCGTTCACGCTTGCCGTGGCATCTGTCATCAGTCATATACCGGCCAACATGCGCGAGATGTTCAACACGAAAGAGGCTCTCGGCCAGACAGTCAGCGATGAAGACCAAAGGCAACCGGCATATATACGACGCATGATTCTGCAGGATATGTATCGTTTCTTCCGTCTTTTCCATCAGCGTGGACAACTTGTAAACCCGTTCGACAAGTCGAACTCTATATTTGTTGCCGATGACCTTTTCAATGGAACAGAAATACAGAAGGTGCTCCCCGACCTGTGCTATTTCATGCTTAAGCACAAGAACAAGAATGCCCTGGAGCATCTGCTGCCTAAATACAACGACACGAACGACTCTAAATGCATGCTGATTCACGGCATCTATGAGCTTAATTATTGCGGCAATCCTAAATCTGCAGCAGAATATCTCGAAAAGTCTCTGGAACTTCAGCCTGACAACCGGCGTGCCAAGTCGATGCTCGCACGTGCCTGCTTTGAAGCAGAAAACTATGATGATGCGGCTAAATGGTACGAGGTTCTGTATAACGAGAACCCACAAAGCCAGGCAAACGCACTTAACTATTGTGTTGCATTGTCAAAAGCCGAAAGATACTCTGAGGCTACCAACTTGCTGTTTAAGCTCGACATAGAGTATCCCGACTCTATTCCGGTAACAAGAGTTCTTGCATGGAACCTTATGGGACTTGACAAACTTCAACAGGCAGAAAAGGCATACAGGCGCATACTGAAGAGCAACGACACAGAAAATGGCGACTGGCTAAACGCCGGATACTGCCAATGGCTTCTCGGGAACATAAGCGAAGCCGTAGAGATGTTTAAGAAGTTCATGTCTTGCCAAAGTAAGGATACTTCAACAACCTTATACGACGAGTTGGCAAAAGACAGAAAATTTCTGATTTCACACGGAATTGATGAAATTGACATCTTGCTGATGACAGACCTGATAAAGGAATAAAGGGAATTATCTGTTTTCCTTGTAATTACAAAATTGTCGCGCAAACTATAAAAAAAAATCTTATAATTTGCGCGACATCTTTATTTATTAATCTATAGCCACACACATGTTAACGGCAATAGTCAGAACATTGTGGTCTTTGACTAAATGGCAGACCGAGCCAAAACAAATTAACATCTGCCGGCAAACGCCCTATTACAAGAACGGAGTGAGCAGACTAGCGAACCATCCGACAAACTTCTGCCACGGAGTTCGCCATTCATCCCATGTCTCTTCTGTCAGCTTAAACGATTCGGCTTTGTCCCTTTCAAACATATCGTTAAGCTCTTTTGTCGTACACGGATCTATGATTACAGCATTTTCTTCATAGTCAAAGTTAAGACTTCTGGCATTCAAATTAGCACTGCCGACTGTGCAGAAACGTCCGTCTACCATTATGATCTTCGTATGATGAAAGCCTTTCTTATATATCCATACATCCACACCATGCTGCATAAGATTATGCACGTTATAAAAGACACAGTCAGGAGTAAGCGGAATATCACTATGGGCAGAAACCATAATCTCTACCTTTACGCCTCGCTTGACGGCATTGCGCAAGGCCCGTTTCAGTGTATTGTTAAGAGTAAGATAAGGATTTACCAGTTTTATGCTGTCCTTGGCCTCATTGATGGCATCAGTATAGAACTTGCGTATAATCTTATTCGTCACACGCGGTTCACGGTTTATAATGCCTACCATCTTCTTTCCTGCCGTACAACATGTATCTGGCTTCAGTCCTGTGATATAGTCGGCACCATGATAACCACGATAATATTTTGCACCATACACATTCTGCCCTGTCACTTTATTCCACATACGTAGGAATATCTTCTGCAGGGTGTTCACTTCATCCCCTTCAATACGGCAATGCATGTCGCGCCATTCGCCAACGACCTCTGTTCCGTTGATATAATAGTCGGCCACATTCATTCCGCCCGTGTATGCTATCTTACCGTCTATTACGACAATTTTACGGTGGTCACGATGGAACACATGATTCACCCAGGGAAAGTTTACCGGATCAAACTCATATATTTCAATCCCCACAGAACGCATCTGCTTAAGGTGCTTACGCTTCAACGGGCGGTTGTTTGAATCATTACCGAAACCGTCGAATAAGGCTCTCACCTCAACACCTTCTTTCGCCTTTTGCGCCAAAAGACGAAACAGCAAAGATGCTATTGAGTCATTACGGAAATTAAAATATTCAAGATGTACGCTGCTCCGTGCCTGTCGTATGGCCTGAAACATATCGTCGAACTTCTCCTGTCCGCTCATCAAAAGTGTAACGGAATTGTTATGAGAGAATGTTATGCCCTCATTGCGCAAATTCTCAACAATTAACGAGTCAGAAGTCTGTGCACAGACGTTACACGTAAAAAATAATAATACTGAAAAAATACAAATCTTCATACCTTATAAAAACAGCGCCTGCCCCAAAGCAGGCGCTATACATTATCACAACATACAGCGATAATGGTCAACGACTCCTAAAAGCCGATTGTTGTCGTCAACCACCAGCACCGAATGTATCTTATACTTGTTCATTATATTCTGAATGTCACTAATCTTAGTCTGCGGCGAAACTACCTTCGGTGTACGCGTCATAATATCACTGACAGTGCGGTCAAAGAATTCCGCCTGCCATTTTTCCATAGCCCTACGGATATCGCCATCTGTTATCAGACCGACAATTTTGTCGTCTACGACAGCCACAGCCAGACCAAGTTTGCATTTGCTCACATGGATTATAGCTTCACCAAGATGCATCGTCGGCGGAACGACAGGCATATCATCTGTACGCATAACATCGTATGCCGTTGTCAAAAGACGCTTTCCAAGTTCGCCTCCGGGATGGAACTGAGCAAAATCTCTTGGCTTGAAATCCCGTACACGCATAAGGGCAACAGCCAAAGCATCGCCCATAACAAGAGTAGCTGTCGTGCTGCTCGTTGGTGCAAGATTAAGCGGACATGCCTCTTTCTCTACCTGCACATGAAGATGCACCGTGCTATATTTAGCCAACAACGAACCGGGATTTCCGCTCATGCCAATAATAGGAATGTTCATGTGAAGCACCATCGGGATAAAGCGCAATAGTTCATCCGTCTGTCCGGAGTAGCTTATGGCCAAGACGACATCATCCTTTGTCATAACTCCGAGGTCGCCATGATAGACATCCAGCGGATTAATGAAGAATGACGGTGTTCCGGTACTTGACAATGTTGCAGCTATTTTGGCACCAATATGCCCGCTCTTACCAACTCCAGTAACTATCACTTTGCCATGGCATCCATACATCAAGGCAACGGCCTTATCGAAGTTATCATCCAATTGCGGAAGCAGTTCCATTACGGCCTGAGCCTCATCCTTTATACACTGGACGGCATACTCTCTTACATGAGTCAATCTTTCGTTAGCGACCATCATAAAATAAATACTTTATTTACAAATACTTTCAATAACTTTTTCCAAATCGTCAATACATAACATGTTTGGACCATCGCTCAATGCTTTATCAGGATCAGGATGTACTTCAAAAAAGTATCCGGTTGCACCAAAAGCCTTGGCAGCAAGAGCCATTGACGGCACGAAACGTCTGTCGCCAGAAGTCTTGCCTCCTCCACCGCCTGGTCTCTGCACGCTGTGCGTACAATCCATTATGACAGTGGGAACGATGTCGAGCATATCGGAAATATTCCTAAAATCCACCACAAGATTATTATAGCCATACATATTGCCACGTTCGGTAAGCCATACATCTACTGCACCTGCATCCTTTGCTTTCTCCACAGGATAAACCATATCCTTTCCGCTTAAGAATTGCGCTTTTTTGATGTTGACAATGCGTCCTGTCTTGGCCGCAGCAACAAGCAGATCAGTCTGCCGGCAAAGGAATGCCGGTATCTGAATAACGTCAGCCACCTCTCCAACTGACTTAGCCTGCCAGCTCTCATGTATGTCTGTCAATATCCTCAAGCCATACCGTTCTTTTATGTCTGACAGCATCTGCAGTCCGCGGTCGATACCGGGACCACGGAAAGAACGGATTGAAGTACGGTTCGCCTTATCAAAAGACGACTTGAAAATAATATCAGTGTTAAACTTCTTGTTTATACGCACAAGACACTCTGCCACACGATTTAATAAATCCTGCGACTCTATAACACATGGGCCTGCTATGAAAACT
>ERZ1504249.657-NODE-657-length-9153-cov-3.541987_pt1 | contig 9153 bp, 10 predicted proteins | sample MGYA00571884_ERZ1504249 | MGnify/ENA primary metagenome ERZ1504249 (study PRJEB39906, sample SAMEA3182069) | gut metagenome | biome: human; feature: gut; material: Stool; isolation source: human stools | place: Canada | collected 2011-11-08 ...
CGACCGAATGGTGGGCGTGCTCGACGGCCAGAACGTGCAGTTGTTGCTGCTGGTCGCCGGGGGCTTTGAAAACGGCGGCATGCAGTTTCCTCTGCCCGAGAGTACGGGCGGGGAGCTCTATGCGGCGGTCCGTCAGGACGGCGCGGCTGAGGTGGAGCTCACCCTTGGCGAAACGCCGCGCGCTACGGTCGCCCTAAAACTGTATTTGCACGCCATGCATCCGGAGACGTTGCCGGACGGCGTGACCATAGAGGCGCTGGAGCGGCGGATCGAGAGCGAGCTGGCCGGCCGCCTGCAAAGCCTGTTTGACACCTGCCGGTCGCTGGGATCGGATGTATTTGGCTTTGGGCGATATGCTGTCCGCCAGTTCCAAAGCGTGGCCGATTGGGAGGCGTACGACTGGGCCGATGTCTATTACAATATGGAGGCAACCTTTACGGTGGACGTGGTGCTCGATGCGAACGAGTACCATGCCCTGTTAAAGTGAGGGAGGACGCGGCATGTTTCTTTTCTGTTTGACACTTGGCGCAGTCGCGCTCTATGCCGCCGCCTACACGGTCCATGCCGTGCGCCGTCGCGCCTGGGGGTGCGCGCTGGGAAGCGCGCTGCTGTTTGTGCTGCCCGTCCTGTGTATCATAGGCCTGTCCATAAAGCCCTGATCGTGAAATAATTGTTTTCATATGGCGTCCGTGCGCGCAAAGTGGTACAATACGCATAGTATCTTGGGGAGGTGTGGCGTGTTCGGCTATGTGCGGCCTCTGGAATGCGAGCTGAAGGTGCGCGAACTGTCCGTCTATCGTGCGTATTACTGCGGCGTGTGTCGGTCCATCGGCGCGCGGTGCGGCCAGTGCGCCCGGTTGACGCTGCAATACGACTGCGCCTTTCTGGCGCTGTTGCTCGCCGCCCTTTCCGACGAGGCGCCCGCGATGGAAGGACGCCTGTGCGGGGTCCATCCCCAACGCGGCAGGCGCCCTTGCGTCGCGGCGCACCCGGCGGTGGACTATGCGGCGGATGTCAATGTGCTGCTCGGATACCATCAGCTTCTCGACGATTGGCACGACGAGCGCCGTATCGCCAGACGCGCGCTGGCGCTGGCGCTGCGTGGCGCCGTAACGCGCACATGCACCATGCGCCCGGCGCTCGAAGAGGCGATTTGCGGCGGGCTCTCGAGGCTCGACGCGGTGGAGCGGGCACGCCCTGCCTGCACGGATGAACCGGCGGATGCGTTTGGAGGCCTGCTGCGCGCCGTTGCGCTGTCGTATCCGGAACTGGAGACGCGCGCACGCGAACCGGTTGCCTGGCTGTTTTACAACCTTGGGCGCTGGATCTATCTTGCCGACGCCTGGCAGGATCGCGCCGACGATGCCGCTGCGGGACGGTACAATGCGTTCACGGCCGCCGGCGCGAGCGTGGAGGATGCGGAGTTTCTGCTCAACTATTCCCTCTCCGAGGCGTGTAAGGCGTTCGACCTGTTGGAATTGCGGCGCAATGCGTCGCTGCTCGAGCATATCCTGCGCCTTGGCTGCAACGCACGCACCCGTGCGCTGCTGAAAGGAGAAGCCAATGAACCCCTATAAGGTGCTCGGCGTAAGCGAAACGGCGACGCCGGAGGAGATCCGCGCCGCCTATCTTGCTCTGGTCAAGAAGTACCATCCGGACCGCTATGCGGACGGCCCGCTCAAGGAGATGGCGGGGGAAAAGCTCAAGGAGATCAACCGTGCATACGAGCTCATCGGCAAGCGCACGGGGGCCGGCGCTCATGCGGATGCGGGGCGTGCCGCGTCCTACGGCCCCGAGCGCACGTCGCGCAGCTCGGCCTATGCGGGGCCGAACGCTGCGGCGCTCGCGCGCGTGCGCTCGCTCATCAGCCACAACAACCTGGGCGCTGCCGCCGCCATTCTCGACAGCATCCATCTGCACAATGCGGAGTGGCATTACCTGTACGGCATCATCTACCTGCGGCAGGGCTGGTATGAGCGGGCGCGCGCATGTATTCGTTATGCCTACGAACAGGAGCCGGACAACAGCGAATACCGCAATGCATACGCCGCGCTGCACCGTACCAGCGCCGCTTATGCTGAGGATGGAGAATCCGCGGGCGGCGGCACGCTGTGCGACGACTGTTCAACGCTGTTGTGCTGCAACTGCTGCGGGCGTGCATTCTGCTGCTGCTGATCCAAGCGCCATGTCCTGAAATTTTGCTTTTTCTCCGAGCCGCGACATTGCCTTTCGGGTATCGTTGCCGGCGGAACGGGTCACAATATTCCCCATGCGGGGAACAAAACGGACGCTTACAAAACAGCAACGGCGAAAGCGGCGGCGCAAATTATTGCGCCGTTGGCTGCTTGCGCTGTTTTTGCTCTTCGGCGCTGCCGGTGCGTTCGGCGCTGCCTGGCTGTTGCAGCTCGATGCCTGGCATGAGCTGGACATGTCCAAGATTCTCGACGTGCAGAAATCGCTCATCCTGTATGATGCCGAAGGCGAGGAGATCACCACGCTGCACACGCAGGAGGACCGCATCTGGATCAGCATTAAGGAGATCCCCCTGATGGTGCGCTATGCATTCATTGCGGCGGAGGACGCGCGCTTTTACGATCACTTTGGCGTCGATATCATCCGCATCTTTGGCGCGGCCTGGGCCGATCTGAAGGCGGGCGAATATGTACAGGGCGCGTCTACAATCAGCCAGCAGCTCATCAAGCTCACGCATCTCACCGATGAAAAGGTGATGGAGCGTAAGATCGACGAGGCTGTGCTCGCATATCAGCTGGAAAAGCGGTACGACAAGGACGAGATCCTGGAGATGTATCTGAACTATGTCTATTTCGGCGGCGGCTACTATGGCATTGAAGCGGCGGCGCGCGGCTACTTTGGCGTGCACGCCTCCGAACTGACGGTCGCGCAGGCGGCGCAGCTGGCGGGCATCCTCAAGTCGCCCTCGCGGTATGCGCCGCATCTGAATATGGAGGCGAGCATCGGCCGGCGCAATCTCGTCCTCTCGCTGATGAAGGAATACGGTTATCTCGATGAGACCGCCTGCGCAGAGGCAATGGCGGAGCCGGTCGCCCTGCGCCACGGACAGAACCAGGAAAAGCGCGGGTATTATGTCGATCTGGTGTTGACGGAATCCTGCGAGCTGCTTGGCTTGGAGATGGATGAACTGCTTTCGGGGGGGTACCGCATCTATACGGCCATGGACAGCGACCTGCAGGCGGCTTGCGAGCGCCTGTTCGCGGATGACGCAAACTTCCCGGCGGCGGGCGTGGAGGGGGTAGAGGGAGCGCTTGTCGTTGTCGACGTGCGCACCGGCGGCGTGGCGGCGCTCATGGGCGGGCGGGAGAACGATACGGCGCTGGCCTACAACCGGGCCACGCGCATCCGGCGGCAGCCGGGCTCGGTCATCAAACCGATCATGGTGTACGCCCCTGCGCTTGAGAGCGGGTATACTGCCGCCACAATGCTGCTCGACGAGGAGACGGATTTTGACGGTTATAAGCCGAGCAATTCCGGCGACCGCTACCGGGGCTGGGTCACCATGCGCCAGGCGGTGACCAGCTCGCTCAACGTGCCGGCCGTGTCGGTGATGGCGGAGCTGGGCGTGGACAGCGGCAAACGGTTCGCACGGAGCGTCGGCATCACGTTCGATGAGCGCGACCAAAGCCTTGCGCTGGCGCTCGGCGGGTTCACGTACGGCGTCTCGCCCTATCAGATCGCCGCCGCCTATGCAGCGTTCGCTTCGGGCGGTCTGTATACGGAACCTTCACTGATTTACGCCATCTGCGATGAGGATGGAGACGTGCTGTACAGCTATACGCCGGCGTACACCCGCGTCATGAGCGAGGGGAATGCCTATGTGCTCACGAGCATGCTCGAAAGCGCGGTGCAGACCGGCACCGGACGCCGCCTTGGCGAGCTGGGCATTCCGCTGGCGGGCAAAACCGGCACGACCGGAGACGATGAAGGCAATCGGGATATCTGGATGGCGGCGTATAACCCGCATTATGCCGCCGCAGTCTGGATGGGGTACGACAGCGAGACCACGGGCCGTCTGCCGGACACGGCGACCGGCGGCACCTATCCCGCGCTGCTGCTCAAGGCGGTATTCGAGACGCTGTATCCGGATGGAAACGCGCCGGATTTCATTATGCCCTCTACCGTGCGCGAATACAGGCTCGACGGCTATACCCTTGACACCGAGCATGTGGCGGTGCTCGCCAATGCGCTGACGCCGGAACAGTCGGCATATTCGGAGGTGTTCGTGGTCGGCACGGAACCGGAGGATTATACCGCCTACTGGCGCATCCCGTCGCCGCCTGGCGACGTGCGCCTTGCCGTTGCCGGGAATTCCGTGATGGTCTATTTTGAGGTGCCCAGCCGTTTCTGCCTGTATCGGCTGTACCGGGAGGGCGTCGACGGCACGCCCGTATTGCTGGGTGAGTTTTCCGGCGGCGCAGGCAGTGTGAGCTATACGGATGCGAATCTGCCGCCCGGCGACTATGCCTACTATGTGATCCCCGTTCATCCGCAACTGGAGATCGGAGGCGAGCGGGTTGTCGGGGCTGCGTCCGCACGGACGCAGGTCACGATCCCCGGCTGAAGAATCGCGCGCCGAACAGGCAAGGGAAACCGACAGGGGCTCGCTCTGCGAGCCTTTTTCGTTTCTGGTTTTCCGAGCGGGAGGAATAATGGGTGTTGACGGAAATTCGGTTCAAACATATAATATATATAACAAGACATGATTGTCTTTGGAGAACCCTTCGACATCAATCATTTCGAGGTGCAGCATGAACTATAAATCCATTGCCGAACACGTCGGCCCGCGTACGGGCGCAACTCAGGAATGGGTATACCGTGTCTTACGGCAGGGCATCATCAGCGGGGAACTGCCGGGGGGTACGCAACTCAAACAGGACGAGATTTCCGCCGCCCTGAACGTCAGCCACATCCCGGTGCGGGAAGCCCTGCGCCAACTGGAGGCACTCGGCCTCGTCCGCATCCATCCCAACCGCGGCGCATCGGTCACACAGCTGTCGCGCAGCACGCTGCTCGATATGATGGAGGTGCGCGCCACGCTCTCCGTCATGGCGTTGCGCAACAGCGCGCCGCTTTTGACCGAAGAGGATTACCGGGCGCTCGACGAGGTCATCGCAGCGCAGAAGGAGGAAACGGATCTGTTTCGTACGGAAGAGCTCAACTACCGGTTCCACGACCTGTTGAGCTACCACGCGGAAAACTCCGTCTCCAACCTGTTCATGGATATCATTCATGCCAATATCGACCGGTACATGCGGCACAATTTTTATGGCAGCGCCGCCACGCGGGAGCGCTCCATCAGCGAACACGAGCAGATTGTCGCCGCCTGTCGTGCCGGGGACTTCGCCAGAGCGGGAGAGCTGCTCAGCAATCATATTCTTAACGCCAAGGAGTATATTCCGGCAGAGCTCGCACCGTAAGACAAACGGAGCCCGCCGGGTAAAAGATTGGCCGCCTGCACATGCTATGGCTGTGTGGGCGTTTCTTTTGTTGCCCGTGCCGCTTTTGGCGCTGGCGCTGTTGTGTATCGCATGGCGTTTTCGGGCGCGGCTTCTGCTGGAGGCCGCGGGCGGCTCGCTGGAGGTGCGCGTATACTGGCTGCTGCCCGTGGCGCGCCTGCGCTTCCGGCTGCATCTGCTGTCGCCGCCGTATCTGACGGTGGATTGGTTGCGGCGGGACGGCACGTTGCGCACGGTCTATCGCGCAGGAGAAGGCGACGGTGGGCAGAATCCATGGGCGGCCGCCGCCTGGACGTCGCTCCGCTGGCGGTGCCTGCGCGTCAAGCTCGAGGTCGGCGATGCTGCCGCACCGGCCGCCTCCGCGCTTGCGTTTGCCGCGCTGCACAGCGCGTTGACCTGCCTGCTTCGGCGCTATCTGACGCCGTCCGCTGAAATCACGGGGACGGCGGATGCGGGCGGTGCGCTCTTCCGGTTAAATGTGGCAGGTATGGCGACGGTATGCCCGGCTCAAATTATCCGTAAAAGATGGCAAATGCGAAGGAGAGGGCGACATGTCACATCCCATTGAAAACATGCTCCGCACGACGATGGAGCAACTCCACCAGATCGTCGATGTCAACACGGTCGTCGGCGCACCTGTGGCGGTTGACGGCGCGGTGATCCTGCCCGTATCGAAGGTATCCCTCGGCCTCCTGACCGGCGGCGGGGAATATGAGGGCAAGGACGGCGTGGTGCGCTGCGGCCGGGCGCTGGACGAGACGCCGCAGCCGTTTCCGTTCACCGGCGCTTCGGCGGTGGGGCTGTGTCTCACGCCGGTCGCATTTTTGACCATACAGGACGGCCATGTTTGCGCCGTTTCCGCTACCTGTGAAGGGACGCTGGAACGGCTGATCGATCGCGCTCCTCAGCTGTTGGCGGAGGCCGAGCGGATGATAACAACGCTGCTCGAACGCAGGAAGCGCGGAAACGGCGACGGGACGCCGGGCGGTGTAAAATGAGGCGGGGCATCTGTGCGTTGCTGGCGCTCGTCCTGCTGCTGCCCGCGCAGACACGGGCTGAAGCGGCGGAGCCCACCGTATCGGCCGGCGGTGTCGCGCTCATGGAGGCGGATACGGGGCGGCTCCTGTTCGCGCAGAATGCGGACGCGCGACTGCCCATGGCCAGCACGACAAAGATCATGACGGCGCTGTTGGCGCTCGAACGCTGCTCGCCGGACGAAATTGTTTCCGTCCCGCGGGAAGCCTATGGCGTGGAGGGTTCGAGCATGTATCTGAATCTCGATGAGGAATTGCTGCTCTCCGATCTGTTGTATGGGCTGATGCTCGTTTCCGGTAACGATGCGGCGGTGGCCATCGCCTGCCATGTGGCCGGCAGCGTTGAGGCGTTTGCCGCGCTGATGAACGAGCGCGCCGCCCAGCTCGGCTGTACGGATACCAATTTTGTCACGCCCAACGGCCTGCCGGACGACGAACACTATACCACTGCGCGCGACCTGTGCCGCATTGCCTGCGCCGCCATGCAGAACGAGGCGTTCGCTGCGCTTGTCGGGACCACCTACCATGAAACCGTCTCCGGCGACAGGGCGCGCACGTTGAAAAACAAGAACAAAGTGCTCTGGCAGTATGAGGGCGGTTGCGGCGTCAAGACCGGATACACGATTGCCGCCGGGCGGTGCCTGGTATTTGCCGCTGAGCGAGAGGGGATGCTGCTGGTCGGCGTCGTGCTCAACTGCCCGGATATGTGGAACGCGGCCTATTCGCTGCTGGATTACGGCTTTGACGCCTATGAGAACACGCTGCTTGTGGATGCCGGCGCATGCATGGCCTATGCGGATGTGACCGGCGGCGTCAAAAAGGGTTTGGCAATTTACACAAAACAGGCTATACTGTATCCGTTGCGATGCGACGGCGGCGACGAGATCGAATGGCGGCTCGACTATACGGAGTCGCTGCCCGCGCCGGTAGCGGCGGGGAGCGAGGTCGGTGTGTTGACGCTGCTGGTCAACGGCGAGGCGGTCGCGGCCTCGCCGCTTGTCACGGGCGAGGCGGTCGCAGCAGCGGATATCTGGTACTATCTGCTCCAAATCTATCACGGCTGGGCCGCCTGAAGCGGCAGGGATGGAGGGGTTTTGTGCGGTTGCAAAAGTATTTGGCGGATGCGGGTGTCGGCTCGCGCCGCGCGTGCGAGGCCTTGATTCAGGACGGACGCGTTCGTGTCAATGGCGTGACTGCCACAATCGGGGCGAATGTAGAAACGGGGGACGTCGTGGAGCTTGACGGCGCGCGTATCGCGGGCGCTCAGCGCCGTGTGACGATTCTGTTTTACAAGCCGCGCGGCGTGGTCTGTACGGCGGATGACCCCGAGGGGCGGCGCACGGTGCAGGATTTTTTCCGGGATGTGCCGGAACGGCTGTATCACGTTGGCCGGCTCGACCTGAATTCCGAGGGCCTCCTGCTCATGACCAACGACGGGGCGCTCGCCCACCGCATGACGCACCCGCGCTTCGGGGTGGAAAAGACCTATTATGCCGTGCTCGATGGCGCCGTGACCGACGAAGAGATCGGCCGGCTTGCCAGCGGGGTTCTGCTGGAGGACGGGATGACCGCCCCGGCCCGCGTGGAACGCGTGCGCATGACGCAGCGGGGGGATACGGCGCTGCGGATTACGATTCATGAGGGGCGCAACCGGCAGATCCGCCGCATGGCCGAGGCGCTGGGCCATCGCACGCTGCGCCTCAAGCGCGAGCGAATCGGTCCGCTGTCCGTTGAGGGGCTTGCACCCGGGAAATGGCGGTATCTCACGGAGCGGGAATTGGAACGGCTGTACGAAATGTTGGGTCTATAGACGCTTTCGCCCGCCTTTGGGCCCTCTGCGCAATGCGCGGAGGGCCTTTTGCCACCACGCCTTCCGGCCCTGAGCGGGCCGACGCGCTGCCGCCTACCGACTGGTTTCCTCCGCGCACGCGCTGCTTCCCGCGGCTCAAAAGCCCGGACGCATGGGCGCTGCCGGCGGATCTCCCTTTGACCGCCGCCCCGGTTTTCAGTGTTTGGCGGTTGCTGGATCTGCCTCCATCGCCAAGGGCGTTGTCGTCTGCGGCGCTTTGTGCGCCGGCCTTCGCCCGGCGCATGCAAAGCCGCCGAAGCGGCGGCAGGAACGAAGCGGAGTAATAATTGCAAATTGCGCAAATATTTTTCGCAAGGGGGCAGGAAAAGAAGGATTTACGGTGAATATAAAGAATTAGGGTTAGGATGAGAATATTTCTCAGAGGCCCAATTCAACCGCCCCGGGAGGTCGCTGCATGGAAAATATGTCAAACGGATTGCCCGCATTGGGATCAAACCTTGGCACAGCGTTTATCGTGCTTGGATGTTTGATCCTGCTGTGTCTGGTGCTCATCGCCTGATCGCTATCGCAGATGTCTGCGAAACTGCGCGACAGTGCAGCGACTCAGTCGCAGCCGGCGGCATCGCCGGCCCCGGTAGTAGTTCCGCCGGCGCCTGCAGCGCCCGCGATTGAAAACCGCTCCGAACTCATGGCAGCCGTATCCGCCGCCATTGCCGTCACGATAGGCGGGGACGTCTCCGGCATCCGGATTCTCTCCGTAAAAAAGGTTAGCTGCTAATTGTCCAATTTACCAAAGTATTCAGGGAGGTCACTATCA
>ERZ1504249.677-NODE-677-length-8851-cov-3.415871_pt1 | contig 8851 bp, 9 predicted proteins | sample MGYA00571884_ERZ1504249 | MGnify/ENA primary metagenome ERZ1504249 (study PRJEB39906, sample SAMEA3182069) | gut metagenome | biome: human; feature: gut; material: Stool; isolation source: human stools | place: Canada | collected 2011-11-08 ...
CTCGTTCGCCTTTTTGCAGGTGTCCATCGTCCCGGCCGTGCTGATCATCGGGGCAACGACGTTCGTGCTTTCCGTTGCCGGCGTGGCGCTGGGCACGCGGTTTGGCACGCGCTTTCGCAAGCAGGCGGGCATTGCCGGCGGCGCGATCCTTGTGCTGATCGGTATCAAGATTCTGCTGGAGCATACCGGCGTGCTTTGAGGGACAAGCCCCTCCGGGCGATGCCGCTGCGACGGATTCGGCTGAAAGCGAGGGAAGCGATATGGATTGTGAGGCATTGCTGTCGTTTTTGCATCTGGCCGAACGGCTCAAGGGTACGCCGCGGCACTGCACGACCACGGCCGGCACGCCGGAGTGCGTGGCCGCGCACGTGTGGCGACTCACGCTGCTCTGCTGGCTGCTTTGGGACGAGGAGCCGGATGTGGATATGCGCCGCGTGATGGAGCTGGCGCTCATACACGACCTCGGGGAAGCGGTCACGGGCGACATCCCGAGCTTTGTCAAGACGGACGCGGATGAGCGCGTGGAGTCGGACGCGCTGACGGCCATCGCGGCCATGCTGCCCGCATCGCGCGGCGAGGCGCTCGCCGCACTGTTCGAGGAATGGGAGGCGCAGCGGACGCGGGAAGCGCGGTTTTGCCGCGCGCTGGACAAGCTGGAGGCCGTCATTTCGCACAACGAGAGCGACATCGCCACCTGGCTGCCCGTCGAGTACGAGCTCAACCCGGTCTACGGCACGGCGGAGGCGGCGGAGTTCCGGAGCCTGCGGCTGTTGCGCGAGCGGATCCGGCAGGACACGCTGGAGAAAATTTCGGCGCAAAGGAACAGGGAAGGGGAGCAGGGCGAATGAAGGAGCAGGAAGCGTATTTTGACCTGATCGCCGCGCGGCAGAGCTGCCGCCGGTTCGATCCGTCGCGCCCGGTGGAGCGTGAAAAGCTCGATCGGTGCCTGGAGGCGGCCCGCCTTGCGCCGTCGGCGTGCAACAGCCAGCCGTGGCGGTTTCACGTGGCGACCGGCGAGGCGCTGTGCGGAAAGCTGCGGCCCTGCGTGCAGCGGCTCGGCATGAACCGCTTTGCGGACGATTGCCCGGCGTTCATCGTGGTGACGGAGGCGCGCGCCGCGCTCAAGCCCCTGATCGCCGCGCACTTGAGCGAGCGGGAGTTTTCGAGCGTCGATATCGGCATCGCCACGGCGCACCTGTGCCTGGCGGCCACGGCGCAGGGGCTGTCCACCTGCATCATCGGCTGGTTGGACGGAAAGAAAATCTGCGCGGCGCTCGACCTGCCGGAGACGACGCGCGTGCGGCTCGTCATCGCGGTCGGGGATGCGCAGGCGGACGATCCGCTGCGCAAGAAGCAGCGCAAGCCGCTCGAAGAGATTGTAACCTTTCACGAGTAGGAGCATGAAGGGCAAACAGGGCATTTTTCATCCGGTTTTCATGTGGGCAAAAGGATGGCTTCATGTGCGCGCCGTACAATGAAGCCATAAAACGTTCCGCAGGAACAGGGAGGGATTTGCATGGACGAGCGGTTTGAGAAGGTGGAGCGGCTGCGGCGCGAGACGGGCGTTTCCTATGAGGAGGCGCGCGCGGCGTTCGAGACGGCGGGCCGGGATCTGCTGGACGCGCTGATTGCGCTTGAGAAGCAGGGCAAAGCGAGACGGCGCCGGCAGAGAGCGGGCCCGTTATTGCAGGACGTGGGCGCGTTGCGCCGCCGTCAGAGCCAGTCAAGCTCATGGCGAATCTCCAGCACGGAGGCGTAGCCGCCGGCGCGCATCCGCTCGAGCAGCGCGCGCAGCTCCGCCGGTGCCCCGGCGGATGCCGGCAGCAGCGCGAGCAGCGCTTCCCCGAAGCCGCGCAGATCGTCCGCCGCGTCGCCGTGCTGCGGCACGGGCGGCACGTACAGGCAGGGCACGTCCGGCGCGCCGGGGATGCCCGCCGGGAAGTACCAGATCGACGCGGTCGACGGCGCGCCGTGTACGGCTCCCGTCCCGCCCAGACTGTGGAGTACGAGCAGCGCGTCGCAAAGCCGCCGCAGCACGCCAGTCAGCGCCGCGCCGTCCGGCGGCACGTCGGCCAGGGTTCGAAACGGCAGGGCGGTTACGGTGAGGAACCGGTCGCCCGCCTCAAACGCATCGAGCGGGGCGACGATGGCGTTGCAGGCGGCAAGCGTGCGCAGCGACGCGGCGCGGGCCAAACAGGCGCCCCGCATTGCGGGTTCCATGGGCCTTGCCGTAAGGCGTACCCGCCTGCCGCAGGACGTATCAAATCCGGCGCACACATAAGCGTCGGCGTCGGCTCCGGCTGGCAGCGCCGCCCCGACGAGGTAGCGCCCGTGCAGCAGCGCGCCCGGCGGCAGCGGCGCCGCCCCGTCATCCGGCACGGCGTGCAGCGAGCGCAAACAGGCCGGGCAGCGCCGCGACAGCGGCCCGACCGGCCCAAAGCAATACGGGCAGCGCCGCGCCGCGCGCGGCGTGCGCGCCGGGTTGTTACGACAGGACCTGCGCAATGTCGGCGATGGTATCCGCCGAGAGCGGATCGGCAAGGCCGGCGGCCACGAGCGTTTCGCGGAAATCCGTGTAGGGCCCGCGCTGCAGGATCGTCAGGTAGGCGTTTCTGGCGGCGTCCGCGTCGGTCTGCGCCAGGTCCCAGAGTTCGAGCGACGCGATCATGCTTGTGGCATAACTGATGTAGTACATCGGCGTCTGGAACGTGTGCGGGATCATCGTCCACTCGCAACCCGTGTACCCGTACAGGTCGGCAAAGCCGTATTCCTGCGCCAGCTTGTAGTAGAGCGCGTTCATCTCTTCGAGCGTCATATCCGGATCGGCATAGACGGCCTGCTGGAACTCATCCTCCATGCAGCCGGAGAGCACCGAGTACAGCGCGTCCGACAGCCGGGAGGCCAGCGCCGCTTCCGCAGCCTCGTCGGAGCCGTAAAGCCGGTCAAAATAGGCGGTCATCAACAGCTCGAGCCCCTGCGAATCGACCTCCGCCAGGTCAAGTGACTCGGAGACGCTCCAGCCGCTGGCCGGGCTGACGAAGTAGTTGGTGTAGTGCCCAAGCTCGTGGATCAGCGTCCCCGTGTTGTAGAACGAGTCCTCCCATGCGGTGAACATGAAGGGCGAAGAGTAGTTTGCAAAATAGGTCGTGAAGCTCGACTCCATCTTGTTCTCGTTTGCCTCGAAATCGTACAGGCCGTATTCAACCATGTAGTCGAGCGCTTCGCACACCTGCGGCGAGAAATCCAGCAACACGCCCCGCAGCTTTTCAACGAACTCCTCCAACGGGAACGAGTCCAGACTGAGGTCGTACTCGCTGTAAACGCTCATGAAAACATAGGTATAATAGAGCGGCACGAGGTATTCCTTTACTGCTGTGTGGAGCGCCTGTGCCTCCGTCACGGTGAAGTCACGCCCGTAGTAGTCGTAACCATAGGCGGCGTAACTGCCGTAGCCGAGCTTGGCGGCGATGTCGCTGCGCAGCGCCAGCAGGTCCAGATAGATTTCTCCGGCCTCCGCGTTGAGCTGTGCGACATACGCGCAGTACAGGCGGTAGTATTCGTCGTAGTCCTGCGCCGCGATCTCGCCGATCTGCTCCATCGTATAGGTGCGCCCGCCTTCCTTGAGCACGAACGAGGAGAGCAGGTCGTCATAGGTCTGCACGAGCTTCTGCTCCTCCTCGAGCAGCGGCTGGATGGACTCGTCGTTGAGCCTGTCGCCCGCCACGACGGCGTCAGCGAAATCTTCGCCCCAGCGCTCCAGCGCTTCGTCGCCACGGTCGAGCAGCGCCAGCGCCACATCCGTCATCGCCAGATCGATCCGGTTCAATTCGGCCTGCAAACGCGTGTACTCGTCCCGGTATTCGGCGTCGGAGACGTCGTGCGCGTAGTACACATAGCAGAGCGAGAGCTGCGAAGAGGCTTCGTTGAATTGGCTGAGCGCCTCGTCGTAGCGGTCGAGCAGCTCCTTGGTGGGCTTCCCGGCTTCCGCATCCTGAAGCAGATCTTCGAGCAGCGACGAAAGCGCCTCGGTATCCGGCGCTTCGTAGACCATCTCGGAAAACGGGATGTTCGGATGTTCGACCGGCGTTTTTACGGGCGCGTCCGGCTCTTCCGACGGCTCGGGCGCGCTCGGCTTGCTTGGCGCATCCGGCGCAGCGGGCGTGTCCGGCCCGGCGGGCGGCTGGACGGCGGGGACCTCCGTTTCTCCGGAAACGGCCTTGCGCACGCCCTCGGCGACGTTGGCGAACAGGATGCTCGAGCAGGCGCATCCGGCGCTGCAACCTGCGAGCACAAGCGCAAGCAGCAGCGGCAGCACGCGCTTCAACAGGGAAATACCGGCGGTTTTCATCATCTTTTTCATGCTACCAGTATACTATAACCCAGGCCGCTTTTACACCCCCGGGCTGCATATATTTTTTTAATTTTGTCGCTGCGGGGGAAAACGGGCGGATTCCACACCGGTTTCCCCTTGTCCTGCGGCGGGAAACGTGATATAAAAGAATGACGGCCATGCGTCGGGGGCGCTGCGCCCTGCGGCGGCCGTCAAGAACCGACCGATGTTGGGGGTTTTCATGAACATTGTGGTACTGGCCGGCGGGCTGTCGCCCGAACGCGACGTTTCCCTCTCCTCCGGCGCGAAGATTGCGGCTGCGCTGCAGGCGCGCGGGCACCGGGTCTGCCTTGTGGATCTGTTTTTTGGCGTGGAGCGCCTTCCGGCGGACCCGCTTTCGCTGTTTTCGGCCACGAAGCAGCCGGCGGCGCCCGCCATTGGCACCGCCGCGCCGGATCTTGCCGCCGTGCGCGCTTCGCGCGGGAGCGGCCTTTCCACCGCCATCGGCAACGGGGTGCTGGAGCTGTGCCGGGCGGCCGATATCACCTTTTTGGCGCTGCACGGCGGCGACGGGGAGAACGGCCGATTGCAGGCGCTGTTCGACCTGCTCGACATCCGCTACACCGGCAGCGGCTCGCTTGGCTGCGCGGTCGCCATGCACAAGTGGGTCGCGCGGCAACTGCTTTGCGGCGCGGGCATACCGGTTCCGCGCGGGGCGCTGCTGCGCGAGGGCGAAACGGAGAGCGGCATTCCGCTGCCCTGCGTGGTAAAGCCGTGCTGCGGCGGCTCCTCCATCGGCATCGCCATCGTACGCACGGATGCGGAATACCGCTCGGCGCTTGAACAGGCGTTCCGCTATGAGCGCGAGGTGCTCGTGGAGGAATACATCGCCGGGCGCGAGCTGTCCGCAGGCGTGCTCGACGGCAGGGCGCTGCCGCTGATCGAGATCATTCCCCGCGGCGAGTTTTACGATTATGCGCACAAGTATCAGGCGGGCTGGACGGAGGAGATCACCCCCGCCCGGCTCGACGCGGCGACGACGGCGCGCATCCAGACGCTGGCAGAGCGCGCATGCACGGCGCTGGGCCTCGCCGTCTATGCCCGCGTGGACTTCCTGCTTGCGCCGGACGGGCAGCCCTACTGTCTGGAAGCGAACACCCTGCCCGGCATGACGCCCACGAGCCTGCTCCCGCAGGAGGCGGCGGCAGACGGGATCGACTATCCGGCGCTGTGCGATTGCATCGTGCGCCTGTCCGAAGGGAAGGCGGGCGCATGAATCCGTTTTCGCTCGGCGAGGCCGTCGCCGCATGCGGCGGCGTGTATGCGGGCGACGCGGCGCTGCTCGGCCGGCCGGTGTGCGACGTATGCATTGACAGCCGAAAAGTGACGCCCGGCGCGCTGTACGTGCCGATCATCGGCGAGGTGCACGACGGCCATGCGTTCATCGACGGCGCCCGCCGCAACGGCGCCCTGTGCACGCTGACCGACCGCCCGCTTGCGGAAGGGCCGTATGTGCTTGTGCCGGATACGCTCGAGGCGCTGCAGCGGCTCGCCGCCTTCTATCGCAACCGGTTTTCCATCCCGGTCATCGGCGTGACCGGCAGCGTAGGCAAGACCTCCACCAAGGAGATGCTCTATGCCGTGCTGTCCGGGCGCTATCGCACGTTCAAAACGCCCGGCAACCTGAACAACCAGACCGGCGTGCCGCTCACGCTGTTCCAGCTTTCGGACGGGGACGAAATGGCCATCATCGAGATGGGGACGAACCATCCCGGGGAGATCCGCCGCCTTTCTGCGATGGTGCAGCCGACCGTTTGCGTGATTACCAACGTCGGCGTGGCGCACATCGAGTTTTTCGGGTCGAGGGAAAACATCTTCCGGGGCAAGGCCGAAATGCTGGAGCACATGCGCGAGGGCGGCGCCGCGGTGGTCAACGGCGACGACGACATGCTCGTGCAGTTGCCGGATGCGGTGCGCTACGGCTTTCAGGCGCACAACGCCGTGCGGGCCGTGGACGAGGAGGATATGGGGCTGGCCGGCAGCGCGTTCACCGTGTGCGCAGGCGGCGAGCGCATGCGCATGCATGTGCCTGCGCCGGGGCGTCATATGATTTACAACGCGCTGGCCGCCGTTGCGGTGGGCCGCGTACTGGGCCTGCCGCTGGAAGAACTCAGGAGGGGGGTGGAGCGGTTCGCCCCGTCCGCCGGACGGATGCACGTGCGCAGGAGCGCGCGCTTCACCGTCCTCGATGACACCTATAACGCCAACCCCACCTCCGTCATGGCTGCGATCGATGTGCTCGAGCACACCCCGGGACGGCACGTCTGCGTGCTCGGAGACATGCTGGAGCTTGGCGCGCAGGCGGAGGAGTTTCACGAGGTGGTGGGCATGTATGCGGCGCTCCACGGCGTGGAGCTGATCGTGTGCGTCGGCCCCAATTCCGAGCAGACCTTCCTTGGCGCGCATGCGCTCGCACCGCAGCGCGCGCGCTATTTTGAAACGCAGGAATCGCTGCTGTCCATCCTGCCGTTGCTGCTGCGCGACGGGGATACGATCCTCGTCAAGGGTTCGCGCGGGATGCATCTGGAGCAGACCGTGGAGACGCTGCTCGGCCTGTAGCGCCGCCGCTTCCGACGAGGATTTCCGGCCCGTGCCGTTTCCCGGCGCGGGCTTGAATTATTTGTAGAGGCGATGTAAAATGCCGCTATGGGACCTCAATCGGATGTGCAATGCATAGATACGAAACATGTGGACGTGCTCGACGGCGTACGCGCCGCGGCCATTCTGGTGATCGTCTGGTATCATCTCTGGCAGCAGAGCTGGCTGATGCCCATTTTTGAGACGCCCGCCCTGTCCGGTCTCGGCATTTCCTACATCAATCTGGACAACATTCCCCGTACCGGCTATCTGTTTGTGGATCTGCTGCTCCTGCTCAGCGCGTTCTGCCTCTTCCTGCCGTATGCGCGCGCCGCGCTGCTGGACGAGCCGTATCCGTCCACGCGCGCGTTTTACAAAAAGCGGTTTGTGCGCATCGTGCCGTGCTACTATCTCAGCGCGCTGCTCATCTTTTTCTGCTATTCGCTGCCCGCAGGCGTGTACTGGAGCGCCGGCAGCGCATGGACGGATCTGTTCGCCACGCTCACGTTCACCCAGACGTTTCAGTTGCAAACCTATCTTGGTACGAACATCAACGCCGTACTCTGGACGGCGGCCGTCGAGGTGCAGTTTTATCTGATTTTTCCGTTGCTGGCAAAGGCGTTCACGCGCAGGCCGCTGCTCACCTATCTGGCGATGGTCGCCGTGTCGGAGCTGTATTTGCGCGGCTTTGCGCTGCAAAACGAGGAGACCCTGCGCATGACGCTCAACCAGATGGTCGGCTTCCTCGGCGTGTTTGCCAACGGCATGGGCGGCGCCTACCTGTTCGTGCTGCTGTCCAAACGCGTGCGGCGCAGCGGCTGGCTCTCGGCGATAGGTACGACGGCTTTTTTTGCCGGCCTCGTACCGCTCGCCGCGGTGATGAACGGCGCCGGACGCGCCCCTGTGACACAGGCCTATCAGGCCGCCGTGCGCCTGCCGCTCTCGCTGCTGCTTCTCGCGCTCATCTTTGCGCTTGCGCTTTCATGCCGGGCCTTGCGCGCCGTGTTCAGCAACCGGGTCGCGCGCTTCATCGCCCTGATCTCCTATAATCTGTACATCTGGCACCAGTGGATTGCCGTGCGTCTGAAGGAATGGCGCATCCCGTACTGGGAGGGCGACAATCCGCCCAATATGACCGGCGATCTCGCCTGGCAATGGCAGTACTTCCTGCTTTCGATCGGCCTCGCGTTCGGCGTGGCCATCCTCGTCACATTTTGTATTGAGCGGCCGCTTTCGCGCCGCCTGCTCGGCCGGCCGGCCCGCCCGTTGCGGTCGGCCAATCTTACGGATACGGAGGAAGCATGATGCATTACGAGTGGAAACCCCGGGGCGTGTGCGCCTCGCACCTTTCGTTCGATATCGAGGACGGAACCCTCAGGAACGTGGCCTTTACCGGCGGTTGCAACGGCAATCTCAAGGCGATTGGCCTGCTCGTGGAGGGGCGGGACGCGCGGTCCGTCGCCCGGACGCTGCGGGGCAATCGTTGCGGCGTGAAGCCCACAAGCTGCGCCGACCAGCTCGCGCAGGCCATCGAGCGCGCGCTCGGCGGCTGACGGGCGCCGGCCGGCGCCGCCCCTTTTTGGTTTTGGGTAAGCGGCATTTTCAGAAGGAAGGGCGGAGGCCGCGCCAAACGCCGGCGGCGACGGACGGGCCGGGGGAAGCCCCGGACGCGGCGGTTCCCCATGGGCGCGACGGCCTGCGGGCGGACGGGCCGAAAGAGGGCAGCTCACGGCGGGCGGAGCGGGAAGCGCGCAGGGAGCCGCCGGCGCACAGGGAGCCGGCCGGAAACACAAAGGAAAAGGGCGGGCGCTTTTCACGCCCGCCCTGCGGTTCATTTCAGGTTTTCGGGGTTGAGGCATTCCAGCTCCGACAGGACGCAGCGGC
>ERZ1504249.712-NODE-712-length-8333-cov-3.416043_pt1 | contig 8333 bp, 4 predicted proteins | sample MGYA00571884_ERZ1504249 | MGnify/ENA primary metagenome ERZ1504249 (study PRJEB39906, sample SAMEA3182069) | gut metagenome | biome: human; feature: gut; material: Stool; isolation source: human stools | place: Canada | collected 2011-11-08 ...
CGCATGAAGGACAGGTTCTTCCCTGACACAGCAGATCGAAAACGGAGCGGTTTGTTTAACATTTTTCTTTTTTGTTCGCCTCCTCGATCGTCCCGTAAAGCGACGTCGGATAATTGCCCGTGAAGCAGGCCATGCACAACTCGCAGCGATTGCCCGCCTTCAGCAAGGCATCGGGCGAGAGGTAAGCCAGCGAATCGGCTCCGATATACTCGCACGCCTCCGGAACCGACATACGGGCGCACAGCAGCTCCTCGTACGTCGAAGTATCGACACCGTAAAAACAGGGATTCTTGAACGGAGGGCTGGCGATGCGGACATGAACTTCCGTGGCCCCCGCCTCACGCAACAGACGCACAATGCGCCGGGAGGTGGTACCGCGCACGATCGAATCGTCGATCAGCACCACGCGCTGCCCCGAAACGATACCGCTCACCGACGAAAGTTTCATCCGCACGCCCTTCTCACGCATCGACTGCGACGGCTGGATGAAGGTACGGCCGATGTATTTGTTCTTGATAAGTCCCATCTCGTAGGGAAGACCGCTCGCTTCGGCGTATCCCATGGCAGCGCTCAAACTCGAATCGGGCACACCGACCACGATGTCCGCGTCTGCCGGCGCCTCCTTGTAGAGCAAGCGTCCCGACTCCTTGCGGAAGGCGTGCACGTTACGGCCCTCGATGTCGCTGTCCGGGCGGGCGAAATAGATGTATTCCATCGCACACATCATGTGGCGCTTGAACATCGAATAGTCGCTGCTGCGGATGCCGTGCCGGTCGATCGTAACGATCTCGCCGGGCTCTACGTCACGCACGAATTCGGCACCCACCACCTCGAAAGCACAGGTTTCGCTGCTGACGACATAGCCGTCTCCCAACTTGCCGATCGAAAGGGGCCGCAGACCGTGTTTGTCACGGCAGGCATAGATGCGGTTGGCTGTCATCACCAGAAACGCGAACGCTCCTTCGAGCATATTGAGCGCCTCGATGATCGAATAGATACGGGGCCGGTTGTGGTTGCGTACCTCCTTTTTGATAAGATGGGCGAACACTTCGCTGTCCGAAGTGGACTGGAAAAGACTGCCCTTGTTCTCCAGGTAGTTGCGCAGCAGATCCGCATTGACGATATTTCCGTTGTGGGCCAATGCGAAATCACCCGTATTATGATGGAACAGAAAAGGCTGTATATTCTCCGTTCCGCCGCCTCCGGCCGTCGAATAACGGACATGACCGATGGCCATATCGCCCGCAAGGTTTGCCAGCTTGGCTTCGTTGAACACCTCCGTAACAAGTCCTTCGCCCCGAACACGCCGCATCGCCCCTTCCTTCGAAACGCTTACGATACCGCACCCTTCCTGCCCGCGATGTTGCAGGGAATGAAGGCCGTAGTAGGTCAGGTTAGCTGCGTCGGGCACTCCCACGACGCCGAAAACGCCGCACTCCTCGTGCAGCTCCCGGTCGCAGATCGGCTGCATTATGCTCTCTTTGTGCATCGGAACTTATTTGATTACTTTTTCCAGACGGGCCAGGATCTCCTCGTAAGCCTCGCGCACCTTACCCAAGTCACGACGGAAGCGATCCTTGTCGAGCTTCTCGTTGGTAGCCATATCCCACAGCCGGCAGGTATCGGGCGACACCTCGTCCGCCAGAACGATCTCGCCGTCCGACGTGCGGCCGAACTCGATCTTGAAGTCGATCAGGTTGATATTCATCTTGGCGAAAAGCTCCTTGAGCACCTCGTTGATCCGGGCGGTCATGGCATAAATCTGTTTCAACTCGTCATAGGTTACGACACCCAGCGCCACCGCATGATGATCGTTGATCAGCGGATCGCCCAGCTCGTCGTTCTTGTAACAGATGTCGAAAATCACGTTCGAAGGCTTCGTTCCCTCCTCGATACCCAGACGCTGGGCCATCGAGCCGGCGATGACGTTGCGGACGATCACCTCCAGCGGAATGATCCGCACACGGCGGCACAACTGGTCGCGGTCGTTCAGGGTCTTCACGTAGTGAGTCTTGATTCCCTGCTTGTTGAGATATTCGAAGATCAGGGTCGAGATCCGGTTGTTCAGCACGCCCTTGTTCTCGATCGTGGCCTTTTTGATGTTGTTGAACGCCGTCGCCGCATCCTTGTAGTGAATCAGGATCATATCCGGATCGTCCGTCAGGAAAACCTGTTTGGCCTTACCCTCGTAAAGCATTTCGCCTTGTTGCATAGTGGTTGGTATTTTATAATTGTTATTTTGTTTTCCGGAAATAGTTCACCGCATTCGTGAAGATGTCCTGCACCTTCTCTCCGGCGATGTTCTTAAAGAGGTTCTCCCCGTAACGCTCCGTATGGCCCATCTTACCGAGTATCTGCCCGTCGCGGCTCACGATACCCTCGATCGCATAATACGATCCGTTGGGATTGTACGGGGCTTCGGCCGTCACGCGGCCTTCGGCATCGACATACTGGAACGCCACCTGCCCGTTCTCGAACAGCTCGCGGGCCAGAGGCTCGTTCACGACGAACTTGCCCTCGCCGTGGCTCACGGCGATCGAATGGATATCGCCCACCGAGAAACTCGACAGCCACGGGGAGTTGGTCGTCGCCACGCGGGTCGAAACGATCTGCGACACATGACGGTTGATGTCGTTGCGGAAGAGCGTCGGCGACTCCCGGGTCACCAGGCCCAGCCGTCCGTAGGGCAGCAGGCCCGACTTGACCAGCGCCTGGAAGCCGTTGCAGATGCCCAGAATCAGGCCGCCCCGGTCGAGCAGACGATGTATTTCCTCCGAAATATCCTTGTTGTTCAGCACATTGGCAATGAATTTACCGCTGCCGTCCGGCTCGTCGCCCGCCGAGAAGCCGCCGCAGAGCACGAAGATATGGCACGCAGCGATCGCCTCCTTCATCCGGCGGATCGAGTCGAAAATAGCCTCCGCCGTCAGGTTGCAGAACACCTCGCTGCGCACTTCGGCACCCGCCCGGCGGAAGGCCTTCGCGGTGTCGTAGTCGCAGTTGCTGCCCGGGAATACGGGGATGAAAACCACCGGACGCTCGACCGCCTCGCCCAGATAGGTGAAGCTGCGGAGAGCCGGCATCGCCTCCATGACCGGCGCATGGTTGATTCCCTTATCGGGATAAACCGTCGCAAAGCGTTCGGTATTGGCCCGGTAAAGCTCTTCGAGCGGCATTTTTTCGCCGTTGATCGTGAGCGATTCCTCCGCCTCGGTATGTCCCAGCAACTCGGCGGCCGGGAAATCGAGCGGCTCGGTGCTCTCCACCACGATCGAGCCGTAAGAGTTGTCGAACAACGTCGCTTCATCCACCTCGACATCGGCACCGATGCCGTTGCCGAAAGACATCTTGGCCAGCGCTTCCGCCACACCGCCGAAGCCGACGGCATAGCCCGAAACGATCTTGCCGGACTCGATAGCCGAACTTACGAAATCGAAATTCCGCTTCAACGCCCCGGTATCGGGCATATGGTTTTCGAGCGGGGTATGACGCACTAGGTAAATCGAATGGCCCGCCTTCTTGAAATCGGTCGAGATGACGCGTCCGGCATCGACAGTCGTAATACCGAAGGCCATCAGCATAGGCGGGACGTTGATCTGCTCGAAGGTACCGCTCATCGAGTCCTTGCCGCCGATCGAGGGCAGTCCCAGCTCGACCTGCATCTTCAGGGCACCGAGCAGCGCCCCGAGCGGCTTGCCCCACGTACGGGGCGACTTGGTCATGCGCTCGAAATACTCCTGATAGGAATAGCGCATCTTATCGTAGCGGGCACCCGCCGCCACGACTTTGGCCGCAGCGTCCACGACGGCATAGGCCGCACCGTGGTAGGGACTCCACGACGCCAGGAAAGGGTTGTAGCCGAAGGCCATAATGCTGGCCGTATCGGTATATCCGTCCGTCGGCAGCTTCTGCACCGACACTTGTGTTTCCGAACGTTGCGTACGACCGCCGAAAGGCAGCAGCACGGTCGAAGCGCCGATCGTAGAATCGAACATCTCGATCAGCCCCTTCTGCGAGAGGACATTGTCGTCCGCCAGGTTCGCAAGCATCTTTTCGCGCAGCGTACCGCCCTTCACCTCGCGGCGGAAAGGATCGCGTTCCTCGACCGCACCGATCGCGGCCTGGGCATAGTGCTTGGCCCCTGCGCTGTCGATGAACTCGCGCGAAAGATCGACCACTAATTTGCCCTTGTTGTACATCCGCATACGGCGCGAGTCCGTCACGTCCGCCACATGGGTCACTTCGATATTCTCCTCGGCGCAGTAGCGCTTGAACTCCTCTTCGGCACTCGCTTCGATCACAACGGCCATACGCTCCTGCGACTCGCTGATCGCCAGCTCCGTCGCATTCAGACCGCTGTACTTGGTCGGCACGCGATCGAGGTAAATATCCAGGCCGTCGGTCAGCTCGCCGATGGCTACGCTCACACCGCCCGCACCGAAGTCGTTCGACTTCTTGATCAGGCGCGTCACTTCCGGACGGCGGAACAACCGCTCCAGCTTGCGCTCTTCGGGGGCGTTGCCCTTCTGCACCTCACTGCCGCACATTTCGAGCGACTTGTCGGTATGCTCTTTCGACGAACCCGTCGCACCGCCGACACCGTCGCGGCCCGTGCGGCCGCCGAGCAGCAGGACCACATCGCCCGGCACGGGGGACTCCCGGCGCACGTTTTCGGCTTTCACGGCACCGACCACGGCACCGACCTCCAGGCGTTTGGCCACATAGTCGGGATGATACACCTCGCGGACGTGGGTCGTGGCCAGTCCGATCTGATTGCCGTAGCTCGAATAACCGGCAGCGGCCTTGAGGCTGATGACGCGCTGGGGCAATTTGCCGGGCAGCGTTTCGCTTACGGGTTGATAGATATTTCCCGCACCCGTCACACGCATCGCCTGATAGACGTAGCTGCGACCCGACAACGGATCGCGGATGGCACCGCCCAGGCAGGTCGAAGCACCGCCGAAAGGCTCGATCTCGGTCGGGTGGTTATGGGTTTCGTTCTTGAATTGCAGGAGCCATTTCTCGGTCCGGTCATCGACGTCCACATCGACGAAAACGCTGCATGCGTTGTTCTCCTCGCTCACCTCCAGGTCGTCGAGCAGTCCCTTGCTGCGCAGGTAACGGGCACCGATCGTCGCCAGGTCCATCAGGCAGATGCTCTTGCCCTCGCGCCCCAGTTCGCGGCGGATTTTCAGGTAAAGCGCCAGCGTGCCTTCGATCTCGTCTTTCACGAACGACTCCTCGACCGTAATGTTCTCCAGCTCGGTCGTGAAGGTCGTATGACGGCAATGGTCGCTCCAGTACGTATCGAGAATCCGCAGCTCGGTTTCGAACGGATCGCGACCCTCTCTCCGGAAATATTCGACCACTTCGCGCAGGTCGTCGGCATTCATCGCCAGACCGTTCTTCTTGCAGTAGGCATCGAGTTCCGCATCTTCCATCTCCCGGAACCCGTCCAATACCGGCACCGGTTTCACGGGGGCGCTTTCCAAATCGTCCAGGACCCGCAAATCCTTCTCGCGCGACTCCACGGCATTGATATAATAGCGACGAATACGCTCCATCGTCTCCTTGGGAAGTTTCGAAGGGAAGATCAGCAGCTTCGAACTCTTGATCTTCACCTCGGCCGAAGGATCGATCAACCGCACGCAGTCCACGGCCGAAGCCGCTCGCTGGTCGAACTGTCCGGGCAGGCACTCCACAGCCAGAAAGCTGTTGCCGCCCAGATCGCACGAATCCGTCACGGCATCGGTAACCACCTCGCCGAAGACCCTGTAACGGCTCTTCTCCAGCAATTCGTCCGAAAAACCGAACAGGTCGTACACGTTCAGCAGCCGCAGGCCGTCGAGCGAAAGATTCAGGTTGGCATTCAGGTCGCGGAGCAGGCTCTCGGCCTCGACCCGGAATTCGGGGTATTTCTCAACGAAAATACGGTAACTCTTCATTATCTTATTTTTGACTTTATTTCACAAATCTGTCGGCCCACTTGGCGGCATACTCCTCGCCGGTCACACCGACGAAAGTCACGTGTCCCATCTTGCGCTTGGGCTTGGAAACGGTCTTGCCGTAAATATGGACATACACACCGGGGCGATTCTCCCGGGCAAGCGCCTCGGCCCGCTCCAGATCCTGTCCCAGGATGTTTTTCATCACGGTAGGGGCCTTCAGCTGCGGCTCTTCGAGGGGCATATCGAGCAGGTAACGGCACAGCTCCCGGAACTGATTGGTCGTCGAACCCTCGATGGTCCAGTGCCCGCTGTTGTGAGGTCGGGGCGCCATCTCGTTAAAGTAAATCCCGTCGCCCTTCACGAAATATTCGATGGCCAGAATCCCCCGGTAACCGCAGTCGCGCATGAAACGCTTGCTCTGGGACATCATCCGCTCCCGCACCTGGTCCGGCATCTCCGCCGGCACGATGCACAGATCCAGAATACCGTCCTTGTGGATATTCCGCCCTACCGGGAAGCAGATCACGCGCTCTCCGTCCGACACCAGCACCACGCTGGCCTCGAAATCGAACGGGACGAACTCCTCCAGAATGCAGGGCACCGCGAGCAGTTCGCGGGCTTTCGCAAGGTCGGCCTCGCCGCGAAGCACCGCCTGACCGTGTCCGTCGTAGCCCAGCGTACGGGTCTTGAGCACGCACGGATAACCGATTCGCGCAATGGCCCGATGCAGCGACTCCTCGTCATCGACAGCCATGAAAGCGGGCGTCTTCAATCCATGATCGCAGGCATTGCTCTTCTCCCGCAGGCGATCCTGCGAGTCGAACAGAGGCCTGAACCCTTGTTTGATATTGTATTTTTGCTCGAGAGCCACCAGCAGATCGCCCGGCACGTTCTCGAACTCGTAGGTCACCACGTCGCTGCGGCGGCAAAGCTCTTCGAGCGCCGCCGGATCGTCGAACCGGCCCACGATCCGCTCGTCGCTGATCTTAAACGCCGGAGCATCCTCCGCCGGATCAAGGCAGATCGTCCGCGCACCCAGCAGATGCGCCTGCTCGATGATCATCAGCCCCAACTGGCCGCCACCGATAATTCCGATCGTCTTCACCGCACTCATCGGTCTAAAGTTCCGCTTTAAGTACATCCTCAGTCTGTTTCGCACGGAACATCTCCAGACGGGCCGCCAGCGCCTCGTCCTTCAATGCCAGGATCGACACGGCGATCAGGGCCGCATTCTTCGCCCCGTTGATCGCTACGGTCGCAACCGGCACGCCGCCGGGCATCTGCACGATCGAAAGCAGGGAATCCAGCCCGTTCAAGGCTCGAGATTTGACCGGCACACCGATCACCGGGAGCGCGGTCATACTGGCCACCATGCCGGGCAGGTGCGCAGCGCCTCCGGCTCCGGCGATGATTACCTCCAGTCCGCGCGACTTGGCCGTTTTGGCATACTCCACCAGCAGGTCGGGGGTGCGGTGGGCGCTCACCACCCGCTTCTCGAACTCCACACCGAATTGCGCGAGCGTCGCCGCAGCGTCGGACATAACGTCCCAGTCGCTGGTCGAACCCATGATTACTCCAACTTTCATAGTAAGAAACGTACTAAATCAACCAAAAAAGAGCCGCTACGACAGAATTCGTCATAGCGGCAAGATTATATTGCTGCGGGAAGCCGATTCGTGCCCTCCTGCATAGTTCCGTCGATAAAATCCGATGCAGGAACGACACTGCACGCTCCGACCGCACATCGAGCCGACAGCATCTGCTGTCGCTTTCGCCGGGTATGGTGCATCTGAATCCTTTCCATCGTTTCGGAAGCCGTAGCCGCCGACGGACCTGCGGCCCATCGTCTTTTACTTGCACAAAAGTACGAATAATTTCAACGACAACCTAACAATCCCGACAGTTTTATTTCGACATTGTATCGACAAAATCCGCTACCGGATTTTCGCCTCGCAATAAGCGCAGCGGCAGGTGTCTCCCGCTTTGACAAAAAGCGGATCGACATCCTCCGTAGCCGAAATACACCGGGAGTTGGGGCATTTCATACTCCGGTCTATGAACATCCCCTCGGCCAGGTCGGGGACTGCGGCGAGCTTCTCGCCTTCGGCCCACTTCAACAATGTATAGATCAAGGCCATACGCACGAATTTGCCGTTCTCGACCTGCCGGAAATAGGCTGCCCGGGGATCGTTGTCCACCGCACGCGTGATTTCGTTCACGCGGGGCAGCGGATGCAGCACGATCATATCCGGCTTGGCCGTGCGGAGTTTCGACGGATCCAGCACGAAGCTGTCCTTCACGCGGTTGAACTCCTCCTCGTCGAGGAAACGCTCCTTCTGCACGCGGGTCATATAGAGAATGTCCAACTCGGGCATCACCTCCTCC
>ERZ1504249.723-NODE-723-length-8206-cov-4.166605_pt1 | contig 8206 bp, 3 predicted proteins | sample MGYA00571884_ERZ1504249 | MGnify/ENA primary metagenome ERZ1504249 (study PRJEB39906, sample SAMEA3182069) | gut metagenome | biome: human; feature: gut; material: Stool; isolation source: human stools | place: Canada | collected 2011-11-08 ...
ATCATCAACTAATCGTAACTATTTAAACAATTGCTTTAATTTTATTACAAACAAGATTATTGAAAATTTACCATTTTGAAATTAATATCATATATTTGCCATGCATTTTGACACAAATAATAGGTATTACAGGAAATAAAGTTAATCAAGATGGTAAAACAAGAACTTTTTAACAACAAAACAAAGGAAAAGAGAGGACTATACGATCCGGCTTACGAACACGATGCATGTGGTGTAGGAATGATTGTAAACATCCACGGAAACAAAAGCCACGAATTGGTTGAATCGGCTCTGAAAGTGCTTGAAAACATGCGCCATCGCGGTGCTGAAGGTGCTGACAACAAGACTGGCGACGGGGCAGGTATCATGTTGCAGATCCCCCATGAGTTCATCTTACTACAGGGAATTCCCGTGCCCGAAAAAGGCCGATACGGAACAGGTATTCTGTTTCTTCCCAAAGATAAAAAAGATCAGGAAGCTATTCTTAGCATCATCATTGAAGAGATTGAGAAAGATGGACTCACATTGATGCACCTGAGAAACGTACCCACATGTCCCGAAATTTTAGGGGAAGCAGCACTGACTGCTGAACCGGACATCAAACAAATCTTTATTACCGGATTCACCGACAGCCAGACAGCCGAAAGAAAACTATATATTATAAGGAAAAGAATAGAAAACCGCATAAGAAGGTCGGACATTCCTACCCGAAACGACTTCTACGTATGTTCGCTATCGACCCAGAACATTGTCTACAAAGGCATGTTATCGTCTATGCAATTAAGAGGGTACTTTCCTGACTTGACCAACAGTTACTTCACCAGTGGTCTGGCTTTGGTTCATAGCCGGTTCAGTACTAATACTTTCCCCACTTGGGGACTCGCCCAGCCTTTCCGCTTGCTGGCACACAACGGCGAAATAAACACCATCCGAGGAAACCGCGGATGGATGGAAGCCCGCGAATCGGTATTGTCCACCCCCACATTGGGAGACATACGCGAAATACGTCCCATCGTACAACCAGGTATGAGCGACTCGGCCTCGTTGGACAATGTGCTTGAATTCCTAGTCATGTCCGGTATGAGTCTGCCTCATGCTATGGCCATGCTCGTACCCGAATCTTTCAATGAAAAGAATCCTATCAGCGAAGACCTGAAAGCTTTCTACGAATACCACTCCATCTTGATGGAACCATGGGACGGTCCTGCCGCTCTGCTCTTCAGCGACGGTAGATATGCTGGTGGTATGCTCGACCGAAACGGTCTCCGTCCTGCACGCTACCTCATTACAAAAAATGACACGATGGTAGTAGCCAGCGAAGTAGGTGTAATGGATTTTGAGCCAGGCGACATAAAAGAAAAAGGACGCCTTCAACCCGGAAAAATCCTGTTGGTTGACACACAGGAAGGACGTATCTACTATGATGACGAACTGAAGCGCCAACTGGCTGAAGCCAAGCCTTATCGCGCATGGCTTGCCACCAACCGAATCGAATTGGACGAACTGAAAAGCGGAAGAAAAGTTGCACATAGTGTACCTCATTATAGCGACATGCTCCACATCTTTGGATATACCCGCGAAGATATCGAAAAAATTATTCAGCCCATGGCCGAAAATGGTGCCGAGCCCGTAAGTGCCATGGGTAACGATACACCATTGGCTGTATTGAGTGATCGCCCACAATTGCTGTTCAACTATTTCCGCCAGCAATTCGCTCAAGTCACCAATCCGCCTATCGACCCAATCCGCGAAGAATTGGTCATGTCGCTCACCGAATACATCGGAGCTGTGGGAATGAACATCCTGACTCCTAATGCCGAACACTGCAAAATGGTAAGGTTGAACCACCCCATATTGACCAATACGCAACTTGATTTGCTTTGCAACATTCGCTACAAAGGATTTAAAACAGTAAAGCTTCCTATGCTCTACGATACTTCCAAAGGAAGAAACGGTTTGCAAGAAGCCATTGCCTCGTTGTGTAAGCAAGCAGAAGAAAGTGTCAATGAAGGAGTTAACTATATTGTTCTGACCGACCGTGAGGCAAACGACGCACATGCCCCCATCCCTTCACTCCTGGCCGTCAGTGCTGTACATCATTACCTGATTTCTGTAGGCAAACGTGTACAGACAGCCCTTGTAGTAGAAAGTGGTGAAATACGTGAAGTTATGCATGCAGCCCTGCTGCTCGGATTCGGAGCCAGTGCTCTGAACCCCTATATGGCTTTTGCTGTACTCGACCAATTGGTGGCCGACAAAGACATCCAGCTAGATTATGCCACAGCCGAGAAAAACTACATCAAAGCCGTATGCAAAGGCTTGTTCAAAGTGATGAGTAAGATGGGTATCAGTACCATCCGTTCTTATCGCGGTGCAAAAATATTCGAAGCTGTAGGGTTGAGTCAGGAATTGAGCGATGCCTACTTCGGTGGACTGAAATCATGCATAGGTGGTATCGGTTTGGAAGAAATTGTCAAATTCAGATTCAGAAATCCCCATCCTCAAATAGAGGGCTCGCATGCCGAAAGCGAAGATACGACAAAAGCCGGTAAAGAACTTCTGCCCAACGCAGGTATCTACGCCTTCCGTAAAGATGGCGAAAAACATGCATGGAATCCCGAAACCATAGCTACCCTGCAATTGGCTACACGTACGGGAAGTTACAAGAAGTTCAAAGAATTTACTCGCTTGGTAGATGAAAAAGAACAGCCTATCTTCTTGCGCGATTTCCTGGATTTCCGACATAATCCCATCGACATTAACCGTGTAGAGCCTGTCGAATCCATCGTGCGAAGATTTGTCACCGGAGCCATGTCGTTCGGTGCCATCAGCCAGGAAGCCCACGAGGCCATTGCCATTGCCATGAACCGTCTGCACGGACGCAGCAATACCGGCGAAGGAGGAGAAGACAGCTCACGCTTCGACAACGAAACCAGAAGTGCCATCAAGCAGGTAGCTTCCGGACGTTTTGGCGTGACAACCGAATACTTGGTCAATGCTGACGAAATCCAAATCAAAGTGGCCCAAGGTGCCAAGCCTGGTGAGGGCGGACAATTGCCAGGATTCAAGGTAGATGAAGTCATAGCACGCACTCGTCACTCCATCCCGGGCATCTCGCTCATCTCGCCTCCACCTCATCACGACATCTACTCTATCGAGGATTTGGCACAACTGATTTTCGACCTGAAGAACGTGAACCCGCACGCCAAAATCAGTGTCAAGCTGGTTGCTGAAAGCGGTGTAGGAACCATCGCTGCCGGTGTGGCAAAAGCCAAGGCCGACTTAATCGTCATCTCTGGAGCCGAAGGAGGCACGGGAGCATCACCGGCATCAAGCATCCGGTATGCAGGTATCTCGCCCGAAATCGGATTGAGCGAAACGCAACAGACGCTGGTATTGAACGGTCTGCGCGGACAAGTCCTCCTGCAAGTAGACGGACAATTGAAGACTGGACGTGACATCGTACTGATGGCTATGCTCGGTGCCGAAGAATATGGATTCGCCACTGCCGCCCTGATCGTACTGGGGTGCGTGATGATGCGTAAATGTAATCAGAACACATGTCCCGTAGGTGTAGCCACCCAGGATGCCGAACTTCGCAAACGCTTCAGAGGACGAAGCGAATACCTGGTGAACTATTTCACTTTCCTGGCACAAGAAGTACGCGAGTATTTGGCCGAAATCGGAGTCGAAAGAATGGACGACATCATCGGACGGACGGATCTCATCATCCGAAGTAAACGCGATTACAAGAACCCCAAGCATGCCTTGCTCGACTTCTCGCAATTGCTTACCCGTGTAGAGAACGGAGCTGCTATACGCCACGTCACCGACCAACAACACGGCATCGACCACGTAAAGGATGTAGAAATCCTCCACGCTGCTGCCGAAACATTGGAGAACCAGAAAGAAATCTCCTTAGAATATACCATTGCCAACACCGATCGTGCCTGTGGTGCCATGTTGTCGGGAGCCATCGCCCAAAAGTATGGTGCTAAAGGACTTCCGGAGCATACCCTGAATGTAAAGTTCAAAGGTTCTGCCGGACAAAGTTTCGGAGCCTTCTTGGTACCAGGTGTCAACTTCAAGTTGGAAGGCGAAGCCAACGACTATTTGGGCAAAGGACTCAGCGGTGGACGCATTGCCGTATTGCCTCCTGTTCGAAGCAACTTCGAAGCCGAAAAGAACACAATTGCCGGAAACACTCTGCTATACGGTGCAACCAGCGGAGAAGTATACATCAACGGATGTGTGGGCGAGCGATTTGCCGTACGTAACTCGGGAGCCATTGCTGTAGTCGAAGGTGTAGGTGATCACTGCTGCGAATACATGACCGGCGGACGTGTCGTTGTACTGGGTAAAACCGGACGAAACTTTGCTGCAGGTATGAGTGGAGGCGTAGCCTATGTATGGAATAAAGAAGGAAATTTCGACTATTTCTGTAACATGGAAATGGTAGAACTCTCGTTAATCGAAGAAGCATCGTACAGAAAAGAGTTGCACGAACTCATCCGGCAACATTATCTGTATACCGGTTCGAAACTGGCACGCGTCATGCTCGACGACTGGACACACTACGTCGACCAGTTCATCCAAGTAGTACCTATCGAATACAAAAAGGTATTGCAGGAAGAGCAAATGCGCAAGTTGCAACAGAAGATTGCCGACATGCAGAGAGACTATTAAACGATAAAGGAACAAAAGAAGCAAAACTTCCTTCCCAGACATGAAACCATCGTCTTTAATATCTAATGAAGCGAAGCGGAAAGATAACTTCTTTAACTCCTAATGAAGTGAACTTCATAAACTAATGACAACATGGGAACCTCAAAAGCATTTTTAAATATACCCCGCCAGGAAGCGGGTTACAGACCGATAGAAGAAAGAATCACCGACTTCAGCCAGGTAGAGCAAACCCTGAACAGCCACGACCGTAAACTTCAGGCCAGCCGGTGTATGGATTGTGGCGTACCTTTCTGCCACTGGGCATGCCCGCTGGGCAACAAAGACCCGGAGTTTCAGGCTGCTCTCAGCAAGGGAAAATGGGAAATGGCTTACAGAATATTATCGCAAACCAACGACTTTCCGGAGTTCACCGGCCGAATATGCCCTGCGTTGTGCGAGAAGTCGTGTGTATTAAAACTGTCATTCGATGCTCCTGTCACTATCCGCGAAAACGAAGCAGCCATAGCCGAAGCCGCCTTCCGCGAAGGCTACATCCGTCCGCTGAAACCGGTAAGAAACGGTAAGAAAGTGGCAGTCATCGGTGCAGGCCCTGCCGGACTAAGCACAGCTGTCAAACTTAACGCCCAAGGATTCGAAGTCACTATCTTCGACAAGAATCCAATGCCGGGAGGACTGCTGCGATACGGCATCCCCAACTTCAAGCTTCCTAAAGAAATCATCGACCGACGCATGAAGCTTCTCAAGGAAGAAGGCATCCACATGGAAATGGGAGTAACCGTTGATGTAGAAAAGCTTCCGGAAGGATTCGATGCCTATGCATTGTGCACCGGTACTCCCGAAGCCCGCGACCTTAACATTCCCGGACGAGACCTGAAAGGTATCTACTTCGCACTCGACATGCTGGCACAGCAGAATCGGATATTGGACGGAGAAACCTTCCCGAAAGAACAACTGGTGAACGCTCATGGTAAGAAAGTGCTCGTTATAGGTGGCGGAGACACTGGAAGCGACTGTATCGGCACCAGTATCCGACAAGGAGCCGTAAGCGTCACTCAGATCGAAATCATGCCCCAGCCGCCCGTAGGATACAATCCGGCCACTCCTTGGCCCCAATGGCCTGTCGTCCTGAAAACAACTTCCAGTGTCGAAGTAGAAGAAGTAGAATGGATTCCGGCTGCCGACGGCGGACGTCCCACAATGAAGCCTACCGGTAAAAAAGAAATTATCGAAGCTGATATGGTACTTCTGGCCATGGGTTTCCTGAAACCCAAACATCCGGAGCTTCCGTCCAATGTTGTGATAGTCGGCGATGCCGCCACAGGAGCCTCGCTCGTCGTAAAATGCCTTGCTGCCGGACGCCGTGCTGCTAAAGACATCGAACAGATGTTATCCGATAAGGAGAAATAAGTTTATCACTAACCTTCAACAAAAAACGTAAATATTATGTGTGGAATAGCCTGCATCTTCAATATTAAACATCAAACGCCAGAACTGAGACAAAAGGCTCTCACCATGGCGAAACGCATACGCCACCGCGGTCCCGACTGGAGCGGAATCTATTGCGGCGGATCGGCCATACTGGCACACGAGCGACTCTCCATCGTCGATCCTCAGAGTGGAGGACAGCCGCTCTTCTCACCCGACCGCAAACAGATTCTGGCTGTAAACGGCGAAATCTATAATCATCGCGACATCCGGCGCGACTTCGCTGGCGACTATGAATTTCAGACTGGTAGCGATTGCGAAGTTATCCTTGCCCTATATCGCCGTTACGGAAAGGACTTCATCGAGCGGCTAAGCGGTATCTTTGCTTTCGCCCTTTACGACGAAGAACGCGACGAATTCCTCATTGCCCGCGACCCCATTGGTGTTATACCTCTTTATATAGGTAAAGACAAGGATGGTACCGTCTATTGTGCCAGCGAACTGAAAGCTCTGGAAGGCATGTGCGACGAATACGAACCATTCTTGCCCGGCCACTACTATTGGAGCCGCGAAGGAGAAATGCGCCCTTGGTACAAACGCGAATGGACTGAATACGATGCAGTCAAAGACAACTATACCGATAAAGCAGATAACGAGACACGCACTTCTGCCGCCTCGGCCTGCGATCCCGAAGCATATCACATGCAAGTATCAGCCATACGTACTGCCCTTGAAGATGCCGTTCGCCGCCAGCTGATGAGTGATGTTCCTTACGGAGTACTGCTATCAGGTGGTCTTGATTCTTCCGTCATCTCAGCTGTAGCCAAACTTTATGCCGCCAAGCGTGTGGAAACAGACAGCACCCAGGCAGCCTGGTGGCCGCAACTGCATTCCTTTGCCGTCGGACTGAAAGGAGCTCCCGATTTGGAAAAGGCACGCCTCGTGGCCGAACATATCGGAACCGTACACCACGAAATCAACTATACCATTCAGGAAGGACTGGATGCCATCCGCGATGTTATCTACTACATCGAGACATACGATGTGACTACCGTACGTGCCTCTACTCCGATGTACCTGCTGGCCCGGGTCATCAAGTCGATGGGTATCAAAATGGTACTGAGTGGTGAAGGAGCCGACGAAGTTTTCGGAGGCTACCTCTACTTCCACAAAGCTCCTACTCCACAGGCCTTCCACGAAGAGACGGTACGCAAACTCTCCAAACTCTATATGTACGACTGCCTTCGTGCCAACAAATCCCTCTCGGCATGGGGAGTAGAAGGACGCGTGCCATTTCTCGACAAAGAGTTCCTCGATGTAGCCATGCGTATTAACCCTGCCGTAAAGATGTGCCCGGGTCATACCATCGAAAAGAAAATGGTGCGCGACGCATTTGCCTCACTCCTGCCCGACAGTGTAGCCTGGCGACAGAAAGAACAGTTCTCAGACGGTGTAGGCTATTCCTGGATAGACACTTTGAAAGCCATAACCGCTTCTGCCGTAAGCGACGAACAAATGGCACATGCTGCCGAGCGTTTCCCTATCAATCCGCCACAAAACAAGGAAGAATACTATTATCGCAGTATTTTCGAAGAACATTTCCCCAGTGAATCGGCAGCCCGCTCGGTACCCAGTATACCCAGCGTAGCATGTTCGACCGCCGAGGCTCTGGCTTGGGATGCTAGCTTCAAGAATCTGAACGACCCCAGCGGCCGTGCAGTTGCCGGAGTTCACGAACAGGCATATTGATAAATCTCTCCATCGTAAATCTTAAAAAGAACCGTATCTTTCCTTAGTATAGGATAAAGATATGGTTCTTTTGCATTTTTATAGTATGCAAACGTTATCCTTACAACCAATAAACTGTCTCACAATGTAGTTAATCACCTACTATCACATAATCCGAAACTTTTATCAATAGGACCAAGATACATAAAAAGGCTCTCCTCTATTCTGAAGTATTCCAGAAGTCATACTTTCAGATTGTAGAAATATATCCCCTATAATATTCCAATCTGAAACCTAAATACACAATATCTATTCCTGTCTCTTATACACATCTCCGAGCCCACGAGACCGTACTAGATATCGTATG
>ERZ1504249.752-NODE-752-length-7983-cov-3.533930_pt1 | contig 7983 bp, 8 predicted proteins | sample MGYA00571884_ERZ1504249 | MGnify/ENA primary metagenome ERZ1504249 (study PRJEB39906, sample SAMEA3182069) | gut metagenome | biome: human; feature: gut; material: Stool; isolation source: human stools | place: Canada | collected 2011-11-08 ...
AGGTACTCCTTTTAGGAATAAGGTCCGATATTCCCGACTTGCTGCACACGATGGATGTGCTGCTTATGCCATCTATCTTTGAAGGCAACCCTGTGTCGTTGATCGAAGCGCAAGCCGCCAGTGTGCCGTGCGTAATTTCTGATATCATAACAGACAAGATTGACATGGGGCTTCAGCTTGTATCGAAGGTGGCATTGAGCGCTAATGCCGACAACTGGGTTAACCACATACTGAAAGCCTCGAAATCTGCCAAGCCATCCAAGGAACAAGTAGTCGAAGGTCTACGCAAGCACGGCTATGACCTCAACGAAACTACAAAACTGCTGACCGATATATATCTAGGGAACCAATGAGTGTGGCAACAAGAACCAATAACACCCCCGGGTATTTGCTCCTATGTGGAGCTATTCTGACAATCATTGCTGTTTCAGGATTTGGTCATTCTATAAATGTTAATGAGGTAATGGCCATATCGTTTGCATTTGTTGCAAGCATCTATGCTTTTCTCCCTTACAACAATATTCCACCATTGGGGAAATTGACTTGCCTATTTGTATTACTCTCATGTTGTGTGATAGCACTCAACGTAATGCTGAGTGAGTTCAATGTATACAAAATAGTCAATTTTACATCGCTATTTGGTCTGCTCATCGGCACTGGCATCATATCAGAACTAAAATGGGAAAATATGAATATGTACCGCATTGGTTTGATGATTTCCAGTTTCGCTCTGATTGTTATATACCTATTTTTGCCCGGGCATCTGCTTTATGGTTGGAATTCCAATTCGGCTATATTCCTGATTCCCATCCTTCTGTTAGGAATGTCGTTGATTTATTGTTCCGGTGAGGTTACTTCACGAAAGAAATATATCGGCTTTTATAGCTGCGCACTGGTTGGATTTGCGTTAATATCGTCATTGGATAATCGTAGTTCATTGTTGGCTCTATGCCTGTTTAGTGTCATTCCCTTATTCCCATGGGTATTAAGCAATCAGAAGTGTTTCCGTTGGATTTATGCTGTCATCATAGCAATGGGGGTTATCACACCATTCTTTCAAGATTATATCGCAAATAACGAGTTATTCCAGGATATCATCTCATTGACAAAAGGAGATAAAATGGGAGGGTTCAATGGCAGAGAAATATTGTGGCATAAGGCTGTTGGTATTATCGAGGAGAATCCCATGATGGGGAAAGAGGGCTGGCGGGTCATCTATTTCCACAATTTCTCGCTCGATGTGCTGATACAATATGGCTGGCTGGGCTGGGTAACATTTAGCACTATTGTGATTGTAATCCTTGAACGCTGTTTCGTGCCAGGAAGCAAATATAACATACTGCTATATGCATTCATCGTATTGCTGCTATTAAACACCTACGAAAATGCGTTTCTTGCCAATAACTATTTCACGATATTCCCATATTTCTTAACCGGTATAGCTTGGAGATATGCTAAACAAAAACAACAAAGAAAGATAGTATGGACAACACACAGAAACTCTTATTTATAATGGATACATTCCCGCTGGGTGGGATTAGCAAAAGTTTACTAGCCTTGCTCAATGAGCTTGATTACAGCAAGTATGAGATAGATATGTTACTCATGAGGCAAGAAGGGATATTTGTGCCAATGATTCCCCGGCAAGTCACTTTGCTGCCAGAACCGCTGCCAATGGAATTTAGGGATCCTCACCCAAAGAATCTCTTGAGGAACTTATTAAGGTTGCCGTTCCATGAATGGCTTAAATGGGCTGGGTTTTCAATGAAATGCTGTTTTGCTCGTATCGTAGGGGGCTTGCACCGACATATACAAGTGATGGATACATGGCTCGGGCACAACACTCCATCGGTCAATAAACATTACGACGCTGCCATAGCCTACCAAGGAGGACGTTGCATTTATTACCTAGTGGAAAAAATAGATGCAAAGGTAAAGATAGGCTATGTACACACTGACTACAAAATGAGCGAAGTGGATTATATGCTTAAACCGACAGATAAATGCTATTTTCCACGCTTGTCGGCTATCGTAACCATTTCCCAAAAATGCAAACAGTCTCTGATAGAGGAATTCCCTGAAATTGCTAATAAAATAAACGTCATAGAAAATATATGCTCTCCAAGATTGATTCGCTCTTTAGCCAACGACCCAATTCATGATTATGATGAAGGCCTTGATGTAGGAGTTAGAATTGTCACAATGGGCAGATTTGACATACAAGTTAAAGGCATAGATATTGCCATTGCGGCTGCTAAAATACTACGGACCGAAGGTGTTAAATTCAGATGGTATTTTGTAGGCGACGGCAATCAAAGACCTAAAGTGGAGAAACTTATTTCCGACAATGCCTTGCAAGAAGATTTCATACTGCTCGGTGCTAAGGCAAATCCATATCCGTACATACGGCAATGCGACATATATGTGCAGCCGTCACGCTATGAGGGAAAATCGGTAGCACTCGACGAAGTAAAGGCGTTGCAGAAACCTGTGGTTGTGACCAACTTTTCCACAGTCTATGACCAATTCATTGATGGCAAAACTGCCCTTATATGCGAAATGACCCCAACAGATGTCGCCAACAAAATTAAAAGGCTGATTGAGGATAAGGCTCTTAGGAATTCATTGGTCTCGAACTTACAGCAAGAGAAAGTCGGGAACGAAGAGCAGGCACGGGTGTTTGAGTCGTTAATTTCGTCGATGCTATGATAAAAACTATCATTCAAGCTGGATTTGGCAACCAGCTGTTTCAATATGCCACAGGATATGCTCTGGCTAAACGCTTGAAGCAGCAATTAGTGCTTGACACCAGTTTTTTTGACTATGTGAAAGGCTCTAATGCCGACAATGTCCGGGTTAATAATCTGAATCTGTTGCGACTCGATAATCCCGAATTTGACAGCTCTCCCCAGACGTATTGGAAATATCGTTATGGTGTTCTCTTGCGTAAAACTCCCTTTTGGCGTTTACTTGGTTTTACCTCTCGGGTCGTGTGGGAGGATGTTGCCAATTGCAGGGAGTTTCAAGCTGAATTGTTTAACGGTATAGAACGATACCGTAACTTTGCAATATATGGCTTTTGGCAGAATACAAATTATTTCAAAGATGTGATTGTTGACCTGAAGCGGCAATTTGTGCCAAATTATCAACTTGCTGGCGAGGTTAGCAAACTTAATTCAGAGATAAGTTCAAATACTGATTCGGTCGGTGTGCATATTCGCAGAGGCGATTTTGTTCGGTTGGGCTGGAACAAAGGGGCTGATTATTACAGGGCAGCTATCGGTATCATGCGCCAAAGCCTCAACAGACCACACTTTTATATATGCACCGATGATAAGGTATGGGCTCGCAATGAATTTAAGGAAGAACGAGATATTGAGATAATTGATATTACGTCTGCTACCCAAGACATTGATGAGTTCTTTCTACTTTCCATGTGCCATCACCAGATAATTTCAGAAAGCACATTTGGATGGTGGGCTGCATATCTGAATATGCATACCGACAAGCGCATCATTATTCCAGCCGATGCACAAGGTGAAATTTTCAATCAATATAACTGGACAAGAATATAATCCATAATGATTCCCAAAATCATCCATTATTGCTGGTTTGGTCGTGGGGCTATGCCGGCTAGTGCCTATAAGTGTATCGACAGTTGGAAGAAATTTTTACCCGACTACGAAATCAAGTTGTGGAATGAGGATAATTTCGACGTCAATATGATACCATATACACGAGAAGCTTACGAGGCCAAGAAATTTGCTTTTGTGAGCGATTTTGCCCGGTTTTGGGTTCTGTATAAATATGGCGGGCTGTATTTCGACACCGATGTCGAAGTAATTCGCCCGCTGAACGATATTATCGAGCGAGGACCATTTATGGGGCGTGAAAGAAATGTCAAACCTGCACCAGGAGGCGAATGTACGTGTGCCGTCGCCCCGGGACTTGGTCTGGGAGTAAACCCGGGACTTGGCCTGGGAGTAAACCCAGGACTTGGTCTGTACAAAGAAATTATCGAGTTTTATTCATCCCTGCATTTCACATTGTCTGAAAATGGGATGCCGCCCAAGACCATTGTGGATCATACCACATCTGTACTGTGCCGGCACGGACTGAAAGCCACCAACGACATCCAACTATGTGCCGGAGTATGGATTTACCCAAAAGAATATTTTGCACCAAAGGATGTAGACACGCATTTGCTCGAAATTACTGATAATACACGCACTATCCACCACTATGATGCCTCTTGGGCCGAATGGTATGACAAAGCTGCTGGAATACGAGGCATCAAACTGCGTAAGATCTTAGGACAGCGAATAGGTAACTTCATAAATGTGATAATCTACGAGATACAGAAGCATGGGCTACAAAGCCTGATCAGAAAGGCATTTCACAGACTGGTGCGTCGATGATGTCAAAGTTTGAAGCTTCGCTACTCAAGGGTCAGCTACCTAACAGCCATCGTCCTCGATCTCCTAAACAAATTCGCCAAAAAAATTTTATCGTCTTTATAGTGGTTTATTATTCTGCATTATGGACAGTCTCCCTTTAGTAACAATTGGCATCCCGGTCTACAATTGTGAACAATACATAGAATTGGCTATAAAATCTATATTAAAACAAACTTATGCCAATTTTGAATTGATAATAACCGATGACGGTTCAACAGATAACACGGTGGGAAAAGTCAGGAAATTTGATGATCCACGTATCAAACTGATAGCTGACGGCAAGAATCGTGGTATAAGTTACCGACTGAATCAACAAATAGATATGGCTGAAGGCGCGTTCTTTGTTCGCATGGATGGTGACGATATGATGTTTCCCACACGTATAGAGAAGCAGATAGGTTATTTGTTAGAACACCCTAACGTTGATATTGTCGGAAGCGGTGCTGTAATCATAGATGATGAAAATGCAATATTAGGATTTCGAGAAGGCAGGAATGATTTTTATTCAGTGAGAGACATAGTGTTTCGTTCAAGGTACATCCACCCTACGGTATCGGGGCGAATAGATTGGTTCAGGAAATATCATTATAAAGAAGATTACAACGGTTGTGAAGATCGAGACTTGTGGATTAGAAGCTTTAATGATAGCAAAATGCATTGCTTTGATGAACCTTTGATGTTTTATCGAGACACAACAGATTTCAAACTTCGCACATATCTCTACAGAATGAAACAAGGCAGAATAATGCGAATAGGAGAAAGACGCATAATTGGTAATTTATCGATTGTTATAGAGTATGTTACTCGAAACTATATAAAGACCATTGCTGTATATTTACTTAGCAAACTAGGATTGGGAAAATTTGTGGTTTCAAGACGGAATAATCCTTTGGATGCTTCTTTGACTGCTATATATTCAACTCAAATAAAGAACATTATTGATGCAGACAATAGCTATTGTAAATCGCACTAATCTGAAAAACTTCGGTTCAGTTCTTCAAGTATATGCTTTGTGCGAAGCCATAAAAAGACTGGGTTATCATTCTGAGGTCGTATGGCAGAGCGGTAATATGTCTAATAATCAAGATATACGGCCCGTTAAAGTTATTAGAACCCTGTTAAGATTGTGTTCACACCCTTTGCTTCTTTGGTCAGCAGTAAAAGCAATTATAGAAGCAAAATCACAAGTCATTGATGAATTAAAAGAGAAAAAGTTCAATGACTTTGTTGACGCTAATTTTGTCCAATCTTTCTACGATCCTGAAGAAATTACAAAAATGGCTGCTACCGACAAGTTTTATAAGTTTGTCTGTGGAAGTGACCAAATATGGAGTTCTACAACCTTGTACCCCGACCCGATGATGTATCTTCGTTTTGCCCCAAAAGGGAAACGAGTTGCCTACGCTCCCAGTTTAGGACGCAATTACATTCCTAACTATAATAAGAAAATCCTTAAAAAATATATTAGTGATGTGCCATGTCTTTCTGTAAGAGAAGACGAGGGGCGTAGACTTATCAAAGAATTGACAGGCCGAGATGCATTAGTTGTCGCAGATCCAACTTTGTTATTGTCTAGTAGGGATTGGGATAGTTTGAAAATAGAAATTGAAACACCAGGAAACTATGTACTTTGTTATTTCCTTGATACTCCCTCTGATGATGTTAAAACTAATATCTGTAAATATGCAAGCTTGTCAGGTAGAGACATCGTAGTTCTAGGCAAACTAAATAATCTGAATTATCCTCAAAATAAAATACATTTTCCTGTCGCAGGCCCTGGAGAGTTCTTACATTTAATCAGCAATGCAAGTATGGTGATTACAGACTCTTACCATGGGATGCTCTTTGCTATCAACTACCGCAAGAAATTTTGGTCTGTTGAACGAGCATATAGTCAATATGATCAATCGTCACGACAACTAACCGTCCTATCTCGTCTTGACTTGAAAGAGAGATATTTAAAAAAAGATTTTAATTTCTCTGATGCGAATATTGACTATGTGAGTGTGCGAACAAAGATTGAAGATTTTGTCACAGAGTCTATGGATTATTTAAAGCAGTCTTTAGAGTAATAATATGGGGCATATTGAAAATTTTTGGATAGATTCTAACACTACAGATCAAGCAAAACGATGGAAATGTAGTGGTTGCTCAGCCTGTGAAAGTATCTGTGGCAAAAAAGCCATCACAATGCATATCGACCAAGAAGGTTTTATGTATCCCGTTGTGAACAGAGATCTTTGCGTGGATTGTGGATTATGTGTAAGTGTATGTCCTATAAGCAATCGATGCGAGAATGATGCAGCTTATCTTAAATCATTTGGCGGCTTTTCAACCAATGAACGAGTAATTAACTCATGCGCTTCTGGAGGAGTTGCTACTACATTGGCTATTGCAACCATACAAAACGGAGGTTCTGTATTTGGGGTACAATATAGTTACGACTACAGTTCCGCAGAATATATCAAAATTGACAGTCTTGATGGTTTATGGTCATTGTGCAGTTCTAAGTATATACAACCCTCGAAAACAGGGATCCATGCTCTTGTGAAGGAAGAATTACTTACAGGGCATCCTGTCCTATTCGTTGGTTGTCCTTGCGATGTAGCTGCATTGAAAAGGTATCTACATAAAGAATATGACAACCTACTTACTTGCGAATTGTTTTGTGCTGGTATAACCTCTGCTAAACTTTTGGCCGATTATCTAGCCATGCGGGAAAAGAACGTCGGTTCAAAACTTGTTGCATTCAATGTAAGAAACAAAGATAAAGGTTGGTTTGTACAGCATATAAAAGAAGAATATGAGAATGGCAAAATATTCTACAAAAACCATTTCGGCACATACTTGGGTTACGGATTTTTAACATTTCGACGCCCTTCATGCTATCACTGTCAGTATAAGCAAAATACGACATATTGCGACATTAAGGTTGGCGATTTCTGGGGAATTAAAAACACTGATCCTTTTTGGAATCCCAAAGGTGTCTCAGTCATTCTAGCAAAGACACAAAAAGGTGTTACTACTCTTGAAGCACTAAAAGAATTTCAGCTGTATGAAGTCGATTATGCAAAAGCAACAGCTAACAATAATGGGTTTGTAGGCACACCCAATAATACATTAGAGGCAAAAAGGAATATTTTTGCTCATGAGTTTATATATAATGGCTTGTTAAAGGCCTGTAAAAAAACAGCTCCTTTAAGTTTTTGGATTAAATATTATGTGCCATCCTCGTTTCATAGTGCATTAAAGAGATTATATCATTCGATTATTGATAAAAAATATGAAACAAATAACAGATAAAACTCAGGAGGCGCAAAACTATTTCTTTCTTTTGATTTAGACGAGGCAATGTCGTCGTTGCCACGGTCGATATCGACGCATTGATCCGCGAGTTGTCCACTCACATCGTTCATTGACATACACTATACACTCTGATTATGCGAATTAAGATTTTACACATTCAGGTATTGCCCAAGTTATCGGGAGTGCAAAAAGTGTCGCTTGAGATATTTAAGAAGCTAAA
>ERZ1504249.753-NODE-753-length-7962-cov-3.001138_pt1 | contig 7962 bp, 8 predicted proteins | sample MGYA00571884_ERZ1504249 | MGnify/ENA primary metagenome ERZ1504249 (study PRJEB39906, sample SAMEA3182069) | gut metagenome | biome: human; feature: gut; material: Stool; isolation source: human stools | place: Canada | collected 2011-11-08 ...
ATCGTATCGAGTAAGCCGGCTTTGTACTTGTAGTAGGCGCTCTCCTCTTCGAGCAGCCGGATGGATCGTTCGACCACGTCGCTCAGCTTGGCGCTTTTGCGCCGCGAGAAGTTGCCGATAGTATAGCGGACATCCTCGGCCGTGTAACCGTAACGGCTGAAAACCGGTTCGTAAAGTTCGAGCGAGTCGAGCTTCACTCCCCGGTCCGAAACGTAGGCGTTGATGAGATAGGCATCCCGGAAAATCCGGGCCAGCTCCTCGTCGGGAATCACCTTATCCCGGGCGCAGGAGCCGAGAGCGGCTGCCGCCACGATCAGACAAAACAGACGGATCAATCGTTTCATATCATAGTTTGTTATTTTTCATCACACTCCGCACGGTCAGCTCCGAAATCGCCAGAATTACCGCCCCGAAAGCCGCCGCGACGATCAGCAGATCGCTCCAGCGCATCTCTACGGGATAGCTGTCCAGCAGCAATGTATCGACGGGGATGCGGATAATTCCGAAATATTGCTGCGCCAGGCAGAAGCCTACGCCCAGCACGATTCCGATCGATGCCCCCAGACCGCCGATCAGGAGTCCTTCGCCGACGAAGATCGAACGAATGAGCTTCGTATCGGCGCCCAGGGCACGCAGCGTGGCCACATCGTCCCGCTTCTCGATCATCAGCATCACGAGGGTCCCGACCACCGAGAACGATGCGAGCACCAGAACCAGCAGCGAAATGAAGAAAACGCCCCATTTCTCGTAGGCAACCAGTCGGAAAAAGAGGGCGTTCATCTCGTCGCGTGTCCGCACCGTGAAATCGTCGCCGACGATTCCGGCGATTTCACGCCGGACCTTTTCCGTGTCCGCACCGTCGGCTACGCGCACCGAGATCGCCGATATGCGTCCCGGACGGTCGAAAAGTTCCTGGGCTGCACGCAGGGAGGTAAGTGCGTATTTATTCTCGCTTTCCAAATCGAGAAAGAAGAGTCCTCCGACGTCGAGCCGCCGCACCGAATATCCATCGACGGGAAGCAACGACGAGAAACTGCCGCGCCGCAGGGCATAGACGGCGACTTCGGCACGGACCAAAGACCGGATTCCGAGGGTGCGGGCCATGTCGCGTCCCAGCACCAGTCGGTCGAGATCGCCCGTGCGAACGCTCCAACTGCCCAGCGGGATCGTTTCCTCGATCGGGAACACTTCTGTATAACGGTCGTCCACGCCTCGCAACGTGGCCATCGTCTGCAAACCGTCCCGTTCGAGCAGGACCTGTTGTTCGAGCAGGTACGAAACGGCCCCGACCCCTTTCACGCGGGTCAGCGCCAGACTGTCGATTTCTGCGGATACGAAGGTCTGCCCTTCACGGGGCGCAACGGTCAGATCGGCATCGAAAGCCGAAGACATGGACTTGGCGAAATCTCCGAAACCGTTCAGCACGGACAGCAACACGATCATCGCCGCAACGGGCATGGAGAACGAAAGGACGCTCACACCCGCAATGACGTTGATCACCGAACGGGATTTCGGTGAAAATAGATAGCGGCGGGCAAAGAATCGGGTGAGCATCGGCCTTCGGCGGATCGCAGGTTACTCCTCGCGGTGCATCGCCCGGTCGATCTGCTCGATGTACTCCAGCGAATCGTCCAGGAAGAACTGGATTTCGGGGACCGTCTTGAGCTGGTTCCGAATCCGCTGACCCAATGCCCGGCGCAGGAACCAGTTGTGCTGCTCCAGCGTGGCCATGACAGCGGCATTCTGTTCGAAGGGGAAGACGCTGACGTAGATCTTGGCGTATGAAAAATCGGGCGAAACCCGCACGGCGGTTACCGTCACGAGCACTCCCCGTACGATTTCGGCCCCCTCCTTCTGGAAGATTTCGGCCATGTCGCGCTGAATCTGTTTGGCGATCTTTTGCTGGCGTGTAGTTTCCATATTTCGGTTATTTTTTGACTCCTTTGTAGTTGAAAACCTCCTTGTTCTTGTCCCGCTTGGGCGGACGGTTGTTCCACTCCGTGAAACCGGACTTGTTGAAACGGTAGCTGACGCCGATGCTGAAGGTCAGGTTATCGAGCGGGGATCGGTGGGGCGTCTGCGGAAACGGATTCTCGTTTCCGTCCGTCGAATTTCCCGCGTATTTGTTGTGGTTGCGCAGCAGGTCCGAATAACCGAAGTAGTAACGCACCCGAACGCTGAATTCCAGTTGCTTCACCAGTACGGCGATACCGCCGCCGCCCGCCAGACCGTACCCCCAACGGTTGTCGCGGGCCACTTTGAATCCGTACTCTCCCCGCCAGGGACCTTTGTCCTGTCCCCGAGACGAATTTGCCGCCTCTTCGTTGATGAATGTCGAGGAGATGTTGTAGGAGAAGAAGGCTGCTGCATCGAGATAGACGCGCATCCGGTTTTTGAACAGGTAGATGTGCGGCTGCCAGACGATCGGCAGCATCAGCGACTTGACGCGACGCGTGTACCATTGGTATTTGGCCGGGTCCTCTTCGGTCGGATTCTGAAGAAACGAGAATCCCCGCTGCAGATATTCGAAATCGATGCCGAAACCGCCTACGAAACGCTGGGGTCCGTAATAGCGCCACGTTACGCCCGCCGTGTAGCATCCCCAGACCACCCGGGTTTCCTCTTTGGGATAGAACCGGGCATTGCCGTAGCCGTAACCGCCCGTTACGCCCAGCGTATGCTGTGCCGCCGCTGTGCCGCCGCACAGCACCGCTCCGAGGAACAGGCATATCATTCCTAAACGCCTCATCATCTCAATCCGTTCATCATCGTGTTCATACCGCTGTTGAATCCTCCGCCCATGGTGCTCGTCGTGTTCGAGGTATTGCTGTTGGTGTTCCGCCTGGGATTCTTGGCCCGCTCTTCCAGCACCTTTTGCAAGCGCAGGGCTTCGCGTTTTTCGAGCAGCTCGGCGAGGGATTGCATCGTTACCGGCGCGAATACCTTGTTCATATCGATAGTAAGCTCCACTTCCCAGTTCTCCTTCGCCGCGAAGGTATCGATGTTTTTATCGTCCATATAGTATTCGGCCCGCTCGGGCTGCCGCCGTTCCACCAGATTGCCCGTGTCCCAGCGGCCGTTATCGTTCATGTCCTCGATGATGCGGAACTTCACGTTGCCGGCCGGTACGTAATTGAAACGGCATACTCCGCTGTGCACGCCGGTTTTTTCCTGAAGGAGTTTTCCCGATTCGTTCAGCAACTGCACGATGTAGCTCGCCTCGTCGCTTTTACCGACCACATTGACGATGAACGTAGCGAATTTCTCGGGATCGACACCCGTGTAATTGACTGCGATCGAATCGTTTTGCTGCTCCGCCACATCTGCCAACGCTCCTTTGGGGATGGTCAGGGCATAATTGTTTTTCAATTGCCAGGGAACATCCAGCCACCAGCGCCGCATGTTGGCCGTATCCTGCTGCCATCGGATCCGGATCGGACGCGGTTCCTCCTTCTCCATCTGTTCTGTCAGCACGACGGCAGCCGAGTCGAACCGGACCAGCGGGTAGTCGAATTCGACGTACAGCTTGGTTTCGGGGGTAACGGAACCGGTCGTGGAAAACTTGTAGGTAAACGTACTCGGCTTCTCCGGTTCGACCCACTCTTCGCCGGCAGCCAGTGTCTTCTCTTTCTCCTTTTCGAGCTGCTCGCGCTCTTTAGCCTCCTCTTTCGATTCGATATACCGCCAGGCCAGTTTCAACTTCTCGGTCGAGGGAAGCAGCCGGTCGAGGGAGTCGTGCTTCATGTAGGTAATTTCTCCCCGGATGGTATCGGGCAGACTGGCCGAAGGAACGTCGAACCACAACGCGATCGTATCGCGGTTGCGTGATTGAGGCTCAATGATTACGCGGTCGGCAGGGATGCTGTCGAACACGATGCTGTCGATCCGGGGATGGCCCGCATTGAAATAGAGGAGCGCCTTGTGCTGCACCGGACGTTCCGATTCACGCAGGTATTGCCGACCGAAAGCCTCGTCGGTAAACATTCGGAAGTAAAGCTGCGGGTCGGCCGTCACGTAGCGGCGGATCGAGTCGTACCAGATGCCGAAGTCGGGCAGCTCGGCGGGGTTATACGTTCCCGTGAGAAAGCCTACCTGATCGACCGAAGGTTCGTAAATCTGGTTGTTGTTCTTATCTTCGAAGGCATAGACCCGGTAGGGAATCGGCTTGAGGTTCTGGGCGATGAAAATACCGTTGGTTTCCGCACGGGCGATCACCGCAGGCTGGTATTTGAACATCGTCGAGTCGTATTCGGGAATATCCTCCACCGAATCGGCCGGAAAGAAATAAATGAAGCTCTTGGCTACGCTGTCGGCCGTGTAGCTGTCGGCCGTATATCCCGAAACGACCATTGAATCCACCTCCGGGCCGGTCGAGAAGACGTAACGCATCGAGTAGAGCGGATTACCCTCGTTGTTGTCGCGCACGGCACTGCCGAAATTCAGCGCGTAGGTCGTGTTCTCCTTGAGCGTATCCTTGATCTGGATCAGGATGCCCCGGCCCCGGATCGAAAGCTGGGGTTTTTTCTTCATTTGGGGCGACGTGAAAAACTCTTTTTGCTGGTCCTTGAGCTGTACGAATTCGTCGAAAGTAACGTAAATCTTGCTGGCGGTGAAGTTGGTCGTGAAGTTGTCCGGCAACATCGACACGATCACCGGGGGAAGGGTGTCGATCGGGCCGCCTTCGAGGTTCATGACGGTCGCGCAGCGCCACAGGAACGCCGGGCAGAACATCGCAAGGACGCAGACCCGAAGCCAGACGATCGCTTTATGGTTTTGTCGTTTCATATCGTTTTTCTGTTATCGAAACAAGGACGAGCGGGCGCCGGAAACTGCCGGTTCGTCGGGAGTGTCCGGATTCGGATTATCGGGCACATCCGGGTTTTCCGGGGTGTCGGGATTTTCGGGCGTATCGGGATCGTCCGGAGCTGGTGTGTCCGGGGTATCCGGGTCGTCAGGCGTACCGGGATCGTCGGGATTCGGGTCTTCCGTTCCCGGATTGTCCGGGTTATCGGGCGTGTCGGGCGTGTCGGGATTTTCAGGATCAGGATCCGGTTCCGGCTCGGGTTCCGTATAAAAGTCGTTGCACATGATCCACTTGCCCTTCAGGAAACGTTTGCCTTTTTCTTTCGGGTAAAAGGTTACGCTCACGTGCATCTGCGGAAGATTCTCCCCGATGGCCTGCTCGGTGAATCCGTAAAGCCGATTCGACTGGTCCACGGCCAGGATGAGAAACCGGGGGCCGTTGAGCTGCATCGCCAGCCAGTTTTCGTTGCCGTCGATCTCGTACGGCTCGCCCTGGGCGATCGGCCGCAGCTTCTCGCCGGTTCTCCGGGAGGTGATTATTCCGGCCACGGCGTCCTCGTAAGAGAGCACGCTCCATTCGGTTGTGTCCGCGTCGAAGGCATAGGCCAGCATATCTTCCCGGGGGATGGGGGTCTTGACGGTACCTTCCTGCGCCCAGGGCCGGAGCACGTAGAATGTTTCGTAACCGATCGACTTGAAACATCCCGTCCCCGCCAGGGCTGCGGCCACCGCGACGAAAGTCAGTATCTTGAACTTATGCTTTTTCATGGGTTTCATTCCGATTTTTCAGCTCTTCGAGCAGCTCTCCGACCGTTTTACCCAACACCGGATGGCGGTAGTCGCGCATCCATTCGCACAGGGGGACGAGCACGAATTCGCGCTCCTGGATCAACGGATGGGGAACGGTCAGCCGCTCGGTGCGAATCACGCGGTCGTCGTAGAAGAGTATGTCGATGTCGATCGGGCGCGACGTATATCGGGCACCGGTCCTTTGTTTGAGCGACTGTTCTGCCTCGCGGTCGCGCCCCAGTTCCCGCTCGATCGCCTGTAAAGCGTCGAGCAACTGTTCGGGCGTCAGGTCGGTATCCACCTCGAGGACCTGGTTGGAAAACTCCTCTTCGGCATCGAAACCCCATGCCCGGCTCTTGTAACGGTGCGAACAGCGCATGACGGGTCCGGCGTGCTGGTTGATCAGCCGCTGTGCGTTTTGCAGGCGGGTCTTTACGTCGCCCACGTTTCCTCCGGTCAGTATGATCGCTCTTGCCATAACTACAATTTTTTAATCATCTTACTCACGCTCAATGCGAAATGGGTGAACACGATGGTCGGGTTCCCGTTTTGCCGGATCTGGGCCATCGCCGATTCGGCCTCCGCGACCAGCGATTCGATGTTCTGGTTTCCGATGAACGGCGCGAAATTGCGGCAGAACTTCGCCTCCTCACCCCACAGGCAGGAGATTTCGCCCAGTCCCGCATGCAGCAGGTAGCTCTCCCGCAAAAGACGCACCGCATCGGTCAGGAAAGCCCGCTGCTGCTCCCGCGAAAGTTGGGCGACCTCTTCGGCCCAGGCCATCAGTTCGAGGTGCTTGTCGTTGTAGCTCAACCGCATGAGCGAACAGAAAAATTCGAAATCGTCTTTGCGGAGTTCGTCCCCTTCGCCGCGCAGCAGATGCTCCAGTTCGATCAGGTCGCCCGCAGCCAGCCGGGTAAAGGTACGAATTTTCTCCGGATCGCGCTCCCCACGGCGTTCGAGCTCCGCACGAACCTCTTCATCGGTCAGCCGGGGTACGACCACCTCCTGCGTTCGTGACAGAATCGTGGGCAGCAACAAGTCGGGACGCTCGCTCACCAGCACGAAGAGCGTCTTTTCCCACGGCTCTTCGAGAATTTTCAGAATCTTGTTGGCCGCCTCCTCGTTCATCGTTTCCGGAAGCCATACGATCACGCACTTGTACTCGGCGGCAAAGCTCTTAAACGAGAGCTTGCGGATGATACCGTCGGCTTCGCGGGCCGAAATCGCCCCTTTGAGAGTCCGGCCCAGGTCGAGGCGGTCGTACCACTCCTGCGGCGAGAAATAACCGTTTCGCTCGCTGACGACCTGCCGCCAGAGCGGCATGAAGTCGTCGCTCAAAACCGCTTCTCCCGATTTTTTGCCCTGTTTATTGACCGGGAAGACGAAGTGCAGGTCGGGGTGCGCCAGACCGGCGATCTGCCGGCAGTTGGGACATTCGCCGCACGAATCACCGTCGCGGCGGTTCGTACAGTTGAGGTACTGTACATAAGCCAATGCCAGCGGAAGAGCCCCGGCTCCGGGACGTCCCGTGAAGAGCTGGGCATGGCTCACCCGTCCGGCATCGACCCCGCGCACCAGATGACGTTTCAGCTCCCGCTGACCGATGACCTCCGAAAACCGCATTTTACTCCCTGTTCCGCTGCATCCGCCGGAGCCGCTGCCGGACCGCGATGCATAGCATCGCCACCAGAACCAGTCCCAGCGTCAGCGTGCGATCGCGGCCGGGTTCCCACGAAAGGGCCATGACTCCGGTCATGAGCAGCGTCCCGCTGAGCAGCAATATAATCAATTTTTCACTCATCTTTCGTTGCTATTTGTGCCCCCGGTGCATTGCGGAACGGACCAGTGCCCGAAGGTCGATCTTCTCCCGCCGCACGGCATAGTAAAAGTAGAGCAGCAACAAGGCCGCGTAGCAAGCATATCTGGGTACAGCCGGAGCGACTTGGTCATCCACGACGACACTCACGCCGTATAGAACCAGCGCCAACGCCACATATCCCAAAATCCGTCCGGTCTGGTAAGGCATGGGATAAAAACGGCGGTTGAGCCAAAAACTTACCGCAACCATCGCCGCTTCGCTGACTAAACGGGCCCAGGCTGCTCCGTAGTATCCCCAGCGGGGAATAAATGAAAGGCTGCATCCGATCGTAAATATCAGGCCCACAAAGGTAACCACGATAGCCAGCGAGGTTCGCTCCTCCCGTTTGTACCAGAACGACAGATTGAGCCATACGCCGTTGAGGACGTTCGCACCCAACACCACCGGTAAAATGCCGATTCCTTCGCGGAAATCCTTGCCGACGATGAGTCCGAAAAGATCCCGGAAAAAAGCGATTCCCAGGAATATGAACATCGACACCAGTACGT
>ERZ1504249.766-NODE-766-length-7866-cov-3.715529_pt1 | contig 7866 bp, 5 predicted proteins | sample MGYA00571884_ERZ1504249 | MGnify/ENA primary metagenome ERZ1504249 (study PRJEB39906, sample SAMEA3182069) | gut metagenome | biome: human; feature: gut; material: Stool; isolation source: human stools | place: Canada | collected 2011-11-08 ...
GATTTTCGAAAATCTCCATAAACCGATCCCTGCCGATTACAAGATTTTGCGAAAATCTGCGTTTCTTCACGTTTCCCGTTTATGGCAAGCTCTACTTAAACAGGCTGACAATCGTTGCCGCCATAGTTGCCAACGACGAGAACGAAGTGGCATAGCCCAGAATGTTTCCGATATTTGCCTTGCTCTGCTTCTTGTTCGGCACTATGATCTCGCATCCCGGTTCTATCTGCTTGCTACCATTACCTTTCACCTTCGCTACCTGCCCGTTCATGTAAATGATGAACTTCTTGCTCTTCTTGGCATGCTGGCTGTATCCTCCTGCCTGACTCAAATAATAGCTGACTTTCTCTCCCTTCCGGTACGACACCGTGTTGGGCATCATCACAGCTCCGTTTATCTTCACTGTGTTTACATATTCCGGAATATTCAGCACGTCCCCTTCTCTCAACACCAGGTCCGCATCCCCTCCGGGATTGGCCAAAGCCGCCTCCAGGTCAATGCCGACCGAGAACAGGCTGTCTACCTGCAGTCCCAATGAGTCAATGGCATTTTCTCCCAACTCACGCCCCATCAGTTTCACCACGTCCTGCATCCGCTTCTTTTCCTCGTCATTCGCTACCCGAATCAGTTTTGCGCCCCGTACGTATGCCGAGTTAGTCACGCCTCCCGCTTTCTTCACCAGGTCACTCAGGCGTTCCGCCTTCGAAGTCAACGTATACGCTCCTCCGAATATCACCTCTCCCTGTATGCTTACGTTCTGCTGGGTCTGATACCCCGGGCTGCGGCGCACAAACACCTGGTCATACGGTTGCAGCACAAAACCCGGCTGTCCGTCAATCACAAATCCGTCCTTCAGTGCGAAACTGAACATCTGTCCGATGCTGTCCGTGCTGTTCACACTCTTCTTGTCCTTGATGCGTCTCGACACGTCCACCCGCACCGTCGAAGCCGCTTCCTTCAGTCCGCCTGCCTGGATAATCAGATCTTCCAGTGTCATGTTGTCCGCGTACGGATACTCATCCGGTTTCGTCACCTCTCCGTAAATGGTCACACTGCCCAAGTCCTGCAGGTCGTGTATGCTGGGTATGTACAGAATGTCGTTCTTGCGCAGCGGTATGTCCGGTATTGTTCCGTTCATCAGCGCCTTCACGTCCACCGACACAATCTCGCTCGTCAGGTCGTCCCGCTGACGTTGCAGCACAGCCCGGTTGGTAAAGGCATCGTCCATCAGGCCCTGAGCCTTCTCTATCAGGGCACGCACCGTGTTCACCTTTCCATCCAGTGCATAGATGTCCGGGCGATACACCGCACCTTTTATCTCCACCTTGTTCGTAAAGCGGTTCAGGATGGCACCTACCGTCACCACGTCTCCGTCGCGCAGCTGACACACGCTGTAGTCCATTTCGTCCACCGTCTTCACTTCATATTCCATTCCGTTCTGGCGTACCATGCGCACACTCTTGCTGTAAGCGTCCGCATTGAATCCTCCGGCATACTTGATCAGCGCCGCCAAAGTCTCGTCCTTCTTCATTTCGAATCTCATCGGACGCTTCACGTTTCCGCTCATCTTCACCAGCATGTCGTAAGCCGGCACAATGATTACGTCCCCCTCCTGCAGGCGGATATCATCCTTTATCTTTCCCTGCATGATGAAGTCGTACACGTCCACCGCTGCAATCTTCTTTCCGTTTCTCACCAGCTGCACGTTACGCAAGCTACCGATGTCGTTCACACCACCAGCCCGATACAGTGCATGAAATACCGTCGAGAATGCCGATAGCGCATACGTACCCGGCTGCACCACTTCGCCCATGATGTTGATCTGAATGGTCCGTGTATTTCCCAGTGTCACCCGTATCTGATTATTTTCATTCGAAAACACCGTTCCCAGCTTGTTCTTCAGGAATCGGTTCGCTTCTTCCACCGTCATGCCACTCAGGTAAATCGGTCCCAGTTCCTGCATATTGATTGTCCCGTCCGGCGTAATGGTCTGCCGGATGCTGGTCTGGCTGGCTCCCCAGATGTCGATGATTACCTCATCGCCCGGTCCCAGCTGATAGTTGGGTGGTGTCGCCATGTTGCTGTTCGGCTCAAACGTCAGGTTCTGGGTATTGAAGATATTTCTTCCAAATACCTGATCCTCCTGTGCCAGTTCCTCCGTGGTCGGCTGGTTGTCCGTCAGGGCAGTTGTCTCATCCTGGGTTTCCTCCCGCAGCCGTGCTTCGTTCAGTTCCGTCCCCTGCATGTTGGCAGCATCCGTTCCCATCTGCTGTTCATACTGTTTCTTGATTCGTTCCGCCTGTTCACGGGTTACTCCTCTACGTGCCAGCTCTGCTGCAATCTGTTTTTGTTCTTTCCCCTCCTGGGTAGCCTGTTTCACATATTCTATCACCTGCTGGTCCGTCATCTTCGTTTGTGCAGACACTTCCGAGCCCACACAAGCTGCCAGAAATAACGTGACAATCAGTAAACGCTTCATTTTCATATTCCTTCTTATCTCCTTCAATTTATAGAACTATTTTTTCTCCAAACAGAATCCAACCAGCTGTTCCAATAAAAGCCAAAAACAAGCATCCGATCAGAATCACCATTTTCCGTGGAGCTGAAGGTTTCAAAGGAATAGTTGCTGGATCTACCACAGCAAATACAGGTTTTGCTTCCTGTAGTTTTCCCTGTGCCATTTGCAGTTGGGTAGCCATTTGATTATAAATTTGGAAAGCCAGATTCATTTCATTTTGCAACCTTTCACCTTCTATTTTCGAACGCTGCGTAAACAGACTCTTGTTTTCGTCCACATAATCAGCATATTTCTGCTGTGCCTCATAATATTCTTTTTGTTTCTCTTTATAAAGTTTTTCCCAATACTCACAATCTCCAGCAGCTTTCTTCGTCCGGTAAGCTGTTACATAATCCTGCAATTTAGCCACCACACTGTCTGCCACAGTTGCAGCTACTTCTGCATCCTGCATTGTTACAGTGACTGTAGTGATCCCTGTTTTTTTATCGACATTAGCTTCCATTGCACTTTTTATAGCCCCTATTTTACCTGTTTCTTGCTGTGTCAATTTAAATGGATCTAAAGTATTCGATTTAACTTTATCCTCTTCTTTTTTTTCAGATGAGAATAAATACTTCACCCCCCCTATTATTTTTCTTGGCAATCCCATCACATTACTCCACCAAGGACGCTTTAATGTACTCATATATTCATTCAAAGCCATGATTGTATCTGATTTTACAGGTTTAACGGGCATAGAATATAATTCCAGAGCAAACGGATTGGAAGCAAGGATATCTGGAAACAACAATATATTTAAAGCATCTCTTTCTCCTGTTCCAGCAAAATCCCCTAATCCCATCATAGAAGCCATGCTTGCTAAGCTACTGCTTGTTCTTTTTGTAGACTCAGCTGCCAATGTTACAGTGACACTGTATTCTTTAGGTATACTGAAAGCTATTACTAACCCCACAATCAGCGCCCCTCCCAATGCCTTATAAAATACTTTTCTCCGTTTCCATAGCTTTTTGGCAAGTTCAAGCAGATCAATTTCCTGTTCTTCCTGCGGAAGTCTGTTCTCCGTATTTTCCATTCTTTTGTTCGCTTATAATTATAATCTATTGTAAGTAAAACAATTCATCTTGCATTCATTAACCTTGAGTACTCTCATGTTTATGATCCAGTTCTTCAAATTTTGAGTTCTGGCTGATAAATTCAGGTACCAGTTCCTTCATGGCTGCCACAATCTGCATATCGTTATACGTGTAACTGGTCTTTATCAGATTTTCAATCTGCACCTTCACCTGATCATAATCATACTCCCTCACATTGGCAATCATGATTTTCTCGTGATAAGTCGGTTTGGTCAGTTCCTTCACATTCAGCAGTTCTTCGTACAGCTTTTCTCCCGGCCGCAATCCTGTAAACTCTATTTTTACGTCCGTTCTTCCCGACAGGCTGATCATTCGTTTGGCCAATTCCACAATCTTCACCGGCTTACCCATGTCGAAAATGTAGATTTCTCCTCCATTACCCATGCTACCGGCTTCCAGCACCAACCGGCAGGCTTCCGGAATGGTCATAAAGTAGCGGATAATGTCCGGATGAGTCACCGTCACCGGTCCTCCCCGACGGATCTGTTCCTTGAAGCGGGGAATCACCGACCCGTTCGATCCCAACACATTGCCAAAGCGGGTTGTAATAAACTGTGTGCTTTTCCCACCCTGTTTCTGCAATTTCTTGGCCAGACTCTGCACATAGATTTCACAGATGCGTTTCGAGCATCCCATCACATTGGTCGGGTTCACCGCCTTGTCGGTCGAGATCATCACGAATTTCTCCGCCCCGTACTTCACTGCCAGGTCTGCTACCGTCCGCGTACCGTTCACATTCGTCTGAATCGATTCCGACACGTTGTCTTCCATCATCGGCACATGCTTGTAAGCCGCAGCATGAAAGATGTATTGCGGCTTGTATTTCCGGAATATTTCTTCCATCCGGGTAGCGTTCGCGACGTCCGCTACAATAGTCACCGCCTTCAGATCCCGCCACTTGTCCAGCAACTCCAGCCGGATGTCGTGCAGCGGAGTTTCCGCCTGATCCACCAGAATCAGCTGATACGGTGCAAAGGTAGCCACCTGCCGCATAATCTCACTGCCAATCGATCCGGCCGCTCCCGTTATCATCACCCGCTTTCCCTCTAAGTGCGAAGCAATTTTCCGAGTATCTATCACGATCGGTTCCCGCTGCAACAGGTCTTCTATCTGCATCTCCTTCAGTTCCGACTGGTTCAGCATCTGTCCGTTCCATTCACCCAGTGGCGGAGCCGTCATCAGTTTCACACCTCCGCTCAGCAGCTGGTCCAGCATCTTCGAGTTCTTCAGTTCCTCCATCTTGGCAGGCGACACAATAATGGTTCTTGTTCCCTGTTCTGCCATCCGGTCAGCCAGTTCTCCATTGTTGGCATACACCTTTACCCCCATCAGCACCTTGCCGATCAATTCCGGCTCGTCGGCAATGAAACCGCGCAGAATGTATCGGTTGCTCAGGTTTACCCGCAACGATTTGGCGATGTTCACCCCAATCTCCTTGGCACCATAGATAAATACATTCGTCTTATGCTTATAGTCTACATTCAACGATTCGAACAGCTGCTTCGCTATCACACGCGAGATAGCCATCAGCCCAAAATTGAACATAAACGCTACCAGCAACAGACTGCATCCCGGCAGTCCTACTCTGCCAAAATTGTTCGTCACAATCCGCAGCACCATCAATACGGCATAAGCTACAGCCAATGCCACAAATATCCGCAGAATATCCACGAACGAGGAGTAACGCAGCACCCCCGAATACGTTTTAAACAATTTGAAGAACACCAGGTTCACGCCTACACACCACAAAACGGCAATGTCAATGTGTTCGATATTCGCCAATACCAGCGAAAGATTATACCTTAACACATAAGCAGCCAAACATGAAATGGCTACTATAAACACATCAAACAGCAGAATGGCCCAAATCGGCAAAACCCTGATTGACAGGTAACGTCTGAACGAGAATTTATTGCTCATGTCGATCTACTCTTTTTATACACTATACAATTTCGGGCAAAAATAACTATTTTTGCCCGAAATTATTACATTTTACCTAAAAATATTCATAAAGGATTCTCCTTAGTCCTTTCCCTTGTCTGTTTATTCCTTATCGTTCAGGACTTTACCGCTTTCTCCCGTAGCGAAGCTTCATGAAGGTGGTAATACTTTTTCATAAAAATCAGATAAACAATTCCCAAAAGCACTACGCATCCTGCCAAGTACAGATACCCATTGTCTCTGCATTGCAAATACCCGATGGCCACCACCGCCTGTACTGCCATGTACAGCAGCGACACAAGCACATGCGGCACATGCAGTTCGTTTGCCATCAGCTGATACAGATGTTTGCGGTGCGGCAGCCCGATATTCTCGTGCAGCATCAACCGGTGTACAATGGTCAGCACACTGTCCACCCCGTATACCGCCAGCAGCACAATCCAACTGAAATCCTCTGTCTGCATCACCAGTTTTCCGATCAGAAACAGAAGAATGAAAGCGATGCTCACCGATCCCACATCTCCGGCAAAACACTTGGCCCGTTTGCGGAAATTGAACAGGCAGAAAACGAGCACCGACAACATCACAATATAGATGAAGTCAGGTTCCACAAATGCCACCACCGCCCTGTTGACGTACGCCAGCACCGCCAGTATCACCAGCGAATACCCGCCCGTTATGCCGTTGATGCCATCCATAAAGTTATAGGCATTGATAATGCCTGTACATACCACCAGAGCAACAGCTACCCACCACCAGGGCAATGCATACAGCCCCCACTGGCCAAACATCAATGCCATGGCCGTGAAGTGGAACAGCAACCGTACACCTTGCGACACCGACCGTATATCGTCCGCCATACTGATAAACGCCACCAGCGTCAATGCCAGCATAAACCACGGATACTCCCCGTGATTGGTCACAAAATAAGCCAAAGCTCCCACATAGAAGATAATGCCTCCCCCACGCAACGTTATACGCGTATGGCTACTCCGCTCATTCGGTTTATCTATGATATTCAGTTTATCCGCAATGCGGAAATACAATAGTTCCACCGCCAATAAGGCAATTGCGATTAATATATATTCCATTATTCCTCGTTTTATTGTCGATTGTTCATGTTAAACCTAAAACCAACTACAAAACATCTTCCTTTCCCAATGGCGCATACGGTCCATCCTTCACTTCCAGAATCACCGAGCCGCTTTCCAATACCTCCAGTGTATGCCATTGTCCGGCTGGAATGTGTACCCCATAACTACCTGTTTTCGGATCAAGCACTACCTGTTCCGTTTCCTCCTTCCGGTCGTTATAATACATCACCTTTATTTTTCCTCTCAGCAACACATACGTTTCCGCCGTATGCCGATGACGGTGTATAGGCAATACTGTTCCAGGCTCCAGCGCATTCAGCAAGCGTTGTGCCTTTGCATCTAAGCTGTCATGCAGATTATGATTCATACGCAACCTCGGACTTTCTTTCGCCTGTTGCGTCACTTCATCCAATAGCGTTTCATTAATCAGTCTCATATTTATTATGTTTTGAATGTTTAATGTCGAGGGGTGAGGGTTGAGGGATGAGGGTTTAGTGTTGAGGGTTGAGGGTTTAGCGTTGAGGGATGGGCGTTGAGCGTTCATATTCCCTTACCCCCTAAACTATAAGCCAATAAACCCTCAACCCTAATCCTTCCCAAACGACAAAATCGTCTTTTTCAATCCATCCTTAGCCCGTACCGGCATCCTTTCTATGCCCAATGCCTTTTTTATCTTTGTATTGCTCGCCACATAATTCTCAGTCAGTTTCCCCAACCGTTCCTCATTCAACGGCAAATGCAAGGTAGTGCCGATGCTTGCCACTCCTTCCATCAGGCTACGGTTTATTTTCCAGATATGAGCTTTCTTTCCCATAGCCTCACACATCACCTCGATCAGTTCGTTGGTCGACAACGCTTCATCATCCGCCATGTGGTATATTCCACTCTGTACATCCTTTGTCAGCAGTCCTTCCACCACAAAGCACAAGTTATCAATGCTGGTAAACGTACGTCTATTCTCAAACGCTCCCAGCGGCCAGGGTATTCCTTTACTCACCACCCCATACAGCAGGTTCAGATTCCCTTTGTTGCCCGGTCCGTGAATCATGCATGGCCGCAAGATAAACACCCGTTTACTTGCCGATTCTTCATTCCTCGTTCTTAATGCTTCATTTTTCAAGATGTACTCTTCCGCCTTTATCTTGCTTTCCCCGTAGGGACCTTTCGGTGCGGGTACCAC
>ERZ1504249.776-NODE-776-length-7743-cov-3.603018_pt1 | contig 7743 bp, 4 predicted proteins | sample MGYA00571884_ERZ1504249 | MGnify/ENA primary metagenome ERZ1504249 (study PRJEB39906, sample SAMEA3182069) | gut metagenome | biome: human; feature: gut; material: Stool; isolation source: human stools | place: Canada | collected 2011-11-08 ...
CGGACGCTTCGGCTGGCTGGGCAAGATTGCCGGTGCATTTCTCGGCATGATGCTTATCGGCAACAATGCCGGTATTTTCCGCACACCTGATACGAGAAGCATACAACGAATACAGACACCCGCTCTTCCCGTTGAAGAACAGACGAATAGCGGAGGGATGAAAAGATAAGAATAAGAATACGAATCAAATATAATCACATAATGAAATATACAGAAGAAATGATCCTGCAATCCGAAAGTGGATACTGTATGCCTTTTGAAGAACGGAAGGGCAAGGATGTGAAACTATCGCTCGGCTACGGCGAACAAACCGATCCGACAACGGGAAAAACATATTTTCATCATGGCATCGACTTCGATGTACGGTGCTACACGCTGGCGGCTGTCGCCAGCGGTATCGTGTCAGGTATAGGCAATGACCCTATACTCGGCATCTGCCAAACTATACGCTATGGGGAGTATGAAGTGACCTATGGGCATTTGTCAAATGTCTTCGCCCAGTTCGGACAGCGTGTCAAGGCCGGACAGACTGTAGCTTTAAGCGGTGACAAGCTGCATATCGGGATACGCTTCAAGGGTGAGGAACTGAATCCGCTGGAATTTCTAACCATGCTGTATGGGAATATCCAAGCATTGTGTCATGCTGATGGAGGCGAAGCGGCAACATCTCCCAACATGGAGATGGCACTGACCACCGATTACGAGCAGGACAGACAGGAAATAGAGGAATTGATGCTACGTTTCCTGCCCTACTACATGGAAGACTTACAGCGTGGTGCATACCGACTTCCTCCACATACGGAGCAGTCACTCCGCCATGTCTTTACAATGGGAGCAGTCAAAGAATATTTCTATGAAAATATGCCAAGTATATCCAACCCACTCGGACTGGGACATAAAGCAATGCCGCTTGCTTGTAAGGTGCAGAACCTACTCATTGCGGACTTCCTGCATTACCTTGCCCTACGGCATGGCGTGTACTTATCGACGATGGGCGATGATGTAAAAAAAAACTCTACGACGAAGCCCTGACCCATAGTGGTATCATTGACCCACTGGCAGAATTAGACATAGACATCCAGAGCTTTGACATACCGAGAGCAGTCACGGTATATCCTGACCGGGCCGGTGTGCGCTGGTGGACGAAAGCATGGTTCAATAACCGGGAAGAGGGCGAAGCATCGGTGGAGATTGAGCGAGAACAAGCGATACGCTTCATTCACGACAACATCGAGAAGGATGTATGGCTGGAAGAGTTTTATCCCAAACAGATGGAAATTTACCACAACGCCATCGAGCAGACAAAAGAGCAATTATTAATGAATAGAATAGGATAAACATATAATACACTATGGACGGAATCAAGCATAGCGGACGGTTTGCAGAAATGGAACGCCTCGTGAACGACTATTTCAACTGCCATATCGCACCCATCATGTCAAAAACGCGGACTGACCTCATACGGAATCAGGGAGAGGAAATGAAAGAATATTCCACCTCTTTAGGTGGTATTCTCAGTATGATGGCATCTTCGGCACAACCAATGAGCGACCCCTATCAAGCACTCAAGGTCACAGGCGAATGGAACTCCAAAACAACAGAGGACTATATCGAGATGTGCAAGACGGAGATTACCGGTTCCGAGGAAATGCAGCAAGACCTTGCGTATATGGCCGGGCAGTGGCGGGATACCGTCGTGCAGGAAATCGGAAGGGCACGTTACAATGAGTTGTCAGAACTGCTCGGTTGTGACCTCGCCTATGCCTATATGGACCACCGGATAGAGGAACTGATGATTGACCGGTTGGTGAAAGAACGTATGCCCAAGTCTTCCGCTGACTACATCATCCGAAAGGCTGCCGAATCGAGTCTGCTGGGATTATCGCAGACGTTAAGCCGTTCACCGCTGACCGATGAAATAGAGGCACGAGGCGAAGCAGCTTACCGCCCGAACAGATGGGAAAAAGGTACGGGATGGATGTTGGGCACAGCCGCAGATACCCTGATGATGGGTGGTACTGGCTCATGGACGGCACTGGCAAAGTTTACCGGTGCAGATGTGGCTATTGCAGCCATCACCAATCATTTTGAAGGCAAGAAGCCTGATACCCTTTCAGTAGAACAGTGCATCAGTAAAGGAGTGTTCGGCAGAGACAGAAACGTATTCGACGATTTTCGCAAAGAGGCAGCCCAAATACAAATCAAAGAGAACACGGCGATTGGTACAGACAACAAGCAACTGAAAAAGAAAATCCCTGTCATGGACTTTGGCTTCATGGAATGGACACAAAACCAGAATAGCGGTTTATTGTGGCCGAATGTACAGAGCAAGGAAGAACAGAAACATGAGGAACGGTACAAGGATGTGCCGATTGTTGTTGCTCCCGGACAGGAAGAAGCCTACTTGCAGTCTTTGGAACAACGTGACAAAGCGAAAATGGTCAGGACAGAACAGGATGAAATTATGAAAGAAGAGAAGCATGAAACTGTTGTTCCTGCCAATGATGCGGAACAACATGTACAAACGATACAAAGTGCGCAAGTAGCACAGGGAAACGGAAACGGTTGGGGCGGACTGCTTGGTATGCTGGGACTGGATGGCATAGGTAATATCACAGGCAATCTCGGTTATGTAATGGCCATGCTCCCTGATGTTCTACTGGGAATATTCACAGGCAAGACAGAATCATTGCATTTGGAAGACAATATGTTACCGATAGCGAGCATTGTGGCGGGTATGTTTGTGCGTAACCCGTTGCTGAAAATGCTCCTGATAGGCCTGGGAGGTATGAACTTGTTGAATAAGGCAGGACACGAAGCCTTGAAAGAACGAACAGAGGGAAAACTGAACGTAACAAATGAGAACAATGTGCAGTACCGACGCTATACAAATGAAACTCTGAACCCACGTATAGTAAACCCTGTATTGCAAGATAGTACGTTGATTGCCACGATAGACCGAGTACCGTGTACCATCCAGTTGTCACCGATTGTAGCAGAAGCCTACCGTACCGGGGCATTGCCTTTGAACACGCTGGCAAATGCTGTCCTTGCCAAGAACGACCAGCTTCGCCAGGCTGCCGCACGGAATTATGAGGACGGAAAACTGGAAACCATCGTGCGCCCACGGGGTATTCAATAATCCTATAATCAAATAAACGATATGAAAGAAAAATCGCAAATCGAAAAGAAAGCCGAGGAAAAACAAATCACCTTGCTTTCTACGGCTTTGAGTGAAGCCTCGAATGCCGGTGGACACTGGCTCAACGCATCAGGAAAGGGATACCCGCGCCTCTATCCAAAGGGTGTTTCTGTCAGCGCATTCAATGCACTATTCATGACGCTGCATTCTGATAAAAATGGATGCAAAACCAACCAGTTCACGCTATTCAGCGATGCCAAGGCACAAGGAGCCTCGGTGCGTGAGAATGAGCAAGGCGTTCCATTTTTGTTTTATAATTGGAACAAGTACGTTCACCGCAATAATCCAGAACAGGTTATCAGTCGTGATGACTACATGAAACTGTATGAAGAGGAACAAAAATTATATAAAGGTGTACATAACCGTGAAATTCGCACTTTGTTCAACATTGACCAGACGACACTACCCTACGTGGATAAGGAGCGATACGAAACGACGTTGCGGCGGTATGGAAGTGCAGTGGAAAGAGGATATACGGAAGCTGACAACCGACGGTTGCATATTCAATTCAACGACTTCCTACTGAGGATGCGAGACAACCTTGTGCCTGTTCGTTTGGATGGAAGCGGTGTACCCCACTACGAAACAGATAAGGATGCGGTCTATATGCCGCGACAAAGAGAGTTCAGACATTATCACGACTATATACAGGAAGCCTTGCGGCAAATCGTGAGTGCTACCGGACACCAACAACGGTTAGCGCGTGAAGGTATGGTGATGAAGAACGGTGTGGCTCCTTCGGAGGATGCTGTCAGACAGGAACGGTTGGTAGTGGAACTGGCTTCAGGGATTAAAATGTTGGAACTGGGGTTGCCAGCACGGTTGTCTGAAGAAAGTCTGAAGACAGTGGAATACTGGTGCCGGGAACTGAAAGAGAACCCGAACTTGATGGACGCTCTCGAAAGTGACGTGAACAATGCCATCGAAGTAATCAATAAAGCGGAACGGGGCGAGAAAATCGAATACGCCACCATGCGCAACCGGCGAGACACTTCAACCATGGAGGAGCAAATGCCCAAACATTATTTTGTGTCGAACGAGATTCGGCAGCATCCGGATAAAGAAACGAAAAAAATTGTGCTTGTTATTGATCCACAGGCAAAAACCGCAGATGTAATTCTTCCAGCAGGGGCTTCTACAGAGGTAGATAACGAGATACCGGGAATGAACAAGGGACGTATCATGCGAGCGTTGCAGAAAGATGGAATCGAGCAGGTACGCTTCTACAATACCACACTGGACGTGGCGTCAGCGGTCAAACAGGCGAATGAGATCGGATTTGACCACGTAGAGATGATTCAAGATGATAAGAAACGATGGGCACTTTATATCAAACCCGAAAATAAGAGCGGATATAGCATCTATCCTGATAAAGAAGATATAAACCGCTTCTTTTCAACACTCAAGCAAGCGATGGATAACATCGGTAAGGTTCGGATGGAACTGGCGCACAAGTATTATGCGCTGGCCGAGGTCAAACCTGACCTGAAGGTGGATTTGTTCAGCAGCGAAATGCCGGAAATAGACTTGAACCGTATCCAGCGTGTTTCGGTTTTCAAAACCAAACAAGACGGCATACAATGCGTCGCAACTATTGATGGGCAGAAACAGCCTGCCCGAAGTGTCACTCCGCAACAGTGGCAGCGGATGTGGATAGCGGAAGAGCGTGACAGCTACAAACGTCATTTGGCAGCTACCTTATTCGCAGACGTACTACAAAAAGGACAATCGCAGGAGGCACACACCGGAGAGAAACAACAGAAAGAAGCAGAGTTGTGGCCGCTAGAAACGGTAGCGCAGGAACGGACGGAATCAGACAACAAGGGTATTTCACCGGAACGGCAGTTGTGGGACAAACTTAAAGCGAATCATCCCGATGCCTTGCAACTGCTTCGCACGAAAGATGGTTATCGGCTCTATAACGAAGATGCGGTACAGGGTGCAAAGATATTGGGCATAACCCTAAAAGAGTATCCAGAAGGGGACATTACGGCTTCAACGGAATTTTCAACGGAGCAGCTCGACAGCTATCTGTCTAAGCTCGTCCGTGCCGGGGCACGGGTTGCTATAAGTGACATGGAGGAACAAGAAACACACAGAGGTTTTCATAGATAAGGAGTAAAGAAATGAGCAAGAACCAACTATACGCAATGAAATATGCAGAGTATGCTATGGAGCAGATGCGCCGGTACGGAATCCCCGCATCCGTGACGTTGGCACAAGGCATACTGGAAAGTTCCAACGGGCAAAGCCGTTTGGCGCAGAACGAGAACAATCATTTTGGCATCAAGGCTACGCCTGCATGGATTGCCGAAGGAGGAAGGTATGGTATATATACTGACGATAAGCCGAATGAGAAGTTTTGCAGTTATGACAGTGTGGGTGATTCATACGAACACCACTCCCGTTTTTTAAAAGAAAACAGCCGCTATGCCCAATGTTTTGCACTTTCGCCCGACGATTACAAGGGTTGGACACAAAATATCGAACAGGCCGGTTATGCCACAGGCGGAGAATATGCCGAGAGTCTGCAACGGATTATAGAGCAAAATGGCTTACAGCAGTATGACAAACTGGTGATGCAGGAAATGGAGACACAGGGTAAGCGGTTCGGTACGGAACATAATCCTCTCCGAACGTCTGAAAATTCAGAGTATGGTGCGAAGTACTCATTCCCGGTAGAGCGTGAAGAGTTTCTTTTTGTTACCTCGCCTTTCGGTATGCGGCAAGATCCGATGGACAACACGAAACAACAGATGCACAAGGGAATTGATATCCGTTGCAATGGCGATGCGGTACTGGCTACTGAGAACAACGGGAAGGTGGTGGCTGTGAATCAGAATAAGAACACGCCCGGTGGAAAATCGCTGACTGTGGAATATACCAGAACGGATGGCAGCAAGGTACAATGTACTTATATGCACCTTAAGGAGGTTACTGTAAAGGTCGGTGATGTAGTACAAGCCGGTGGGAAGCTCGGCACATCGGGCAACACAGGTACACGTACAACGGGCGAACATCTACATTTCGGCGTGACAAACTTCTATGCAGACGGAACAAAGCGTGACATCGACCCTGCGGCTTATCTGACTGAAATCGCACAGAAAGGTAATATCAAATTGGAAGTGTTGCACAACGGGAACAGCCTGCTCACCCGATATAAAGGAACAGAAGAGAATGCCGCCGGCAAAAACCTTTCGCCCGACGGATGGATGAAGAAGTTGCTTTCGTCAGAGGATAGCGGTGTGGGAATGTCAGGATGCAATGACCCTATAGTAGAGATGGCGATGACAGCCTTTAGTTCCCTTATGCTATTGGCCGTACAAATCGACAACAAGAACGAGGAGGAGCAAAAGACTGCCATATCCAAACAAATGGATAGTGGACGCATCAATCTGAAATCATTATTACCGGGCATGAAAAACTGCGAACTGGCAATCAGTGAAAATGGAAAGGCTATTCTGCGAGTGAACAATGGAGAACTGCGCATGTCACGTGAGTTGACTACTGCGGAGTTAAGCCGTCTGTCGGCAACACTGAATAACAATACTCTCACAGAAGAAGCCAAAAGGATACGTGTAACCGGTATGCTGAATACGGTTATCCTCTCGGAAGCGGCTTCACAGAATTTTGAACAAGGGATGTCCCAACAGCAGGGACAGACAGAGAACCTAAAAAGATAGAAGCGTGGCGATATGGTAAAATGCGTGATGATACAGCTATGCAGATGTCTGTTCGGACTATCCTACCTTGCCTTGTATGTCCTGCTCTGCTACCAACTCTTCGGCTGGGTAGCAACGCTCATTATCGTGAGCGTTCAACTGTTCCTTGCCGGATGGCTGATCTGGGCAATGATACGAGCACCCGATTAAGAGCAATGATTTAGCAGTTCAACAACAAATCATGGCAACACAGTTGTCGGGTGATTATGTATCACATTAAAAGACAATAGAAATGATAAAATGTAATGTTACGGTATGTGGCGTTATCGGACGTGATGCGTCGATACGCACCAATAAGGAAGGGAAAACGTTCCTGGTTTTTCCTCTTCGAGTAATGATCCCTGACACTGACGGGAAGACTATGCCTATTGAGGTGGATGTCAGCAAAGATACTGCCGGAAAGGAGGTTTCCAAATATCGAAATGGTTCCCGCATCGAGGTTTCGGGGACAATGTATCTCAAACACCGTGGTGACAAACTTTATTTCAATCTTTTTATTAACGAAATTCGTACAGCTACGGCAGATGCGAAAGATACGGTCAAGGGCGAATTAGTATTTCGAGGTAAGGTCGGGCAGCATATCGAGGAAAAAAGGGATAAGAAAGACCAGCCTTACACAATGTTTTCGGCATTCAGTACGGAGAAAGTAGAGGATGGCTTTGAATACCAATGGGTACGTTTTTTCTGTTTTGGCAAAGAACGCGAAGCATGGTTACAGCCGGGCGTGCGAGTGGATGCCAAAGGTGAAATATCCCTTTCGGCATATAACGGAAAGCTGAATGTTTCATGCAAGGTGGAAGAACTTGTACAGTATGTAGC
>ERZ1504249.789-NODE-789-length-7618-cov-1.975539_pt1 | contig 7618 bp, 7 predicted proteins | sample MGYA00571884_ERZ1504249 | MGnify/ENA primary metagenome ERZ1504249 (study PRJEB39906, sample SAMEA3182069) | gut metagenome | biome: human; feature: gut; material: Stool; isolation source: human stools | place: Canada | collected 2011-11-08 ...
CAGTAGCTCCGTGATTACGCGTTCCTGCTCACCGCATAGTCTTAATATCCATCTGTATAAAGTGCGGGGAAGGAGGTGGAGAAAAGGGAAATGTGAAACAATGTGGCTGTGTGCTATCTGCTGGTGGCCTCCGAATGGCATTTGCCAGGCGGGAAATCCTACAAATACAGCTCCGTCGGCAGACAAATGTTTTTGTAGGCCGGAGAGGAACCGTTCTTTGTCTCTGATATGCTCTATCACATCGTGTAGAAGAATCAGGGGAAAATTCGTAGCCTTGTCCTCAAGCTGGAAAATGTCGGTGGAAATGAACTGTCCCTGCTGATGCCTTTGGGTGAAGAAGGTCCTGGCTTGCTCTATTCGCATGGCATCAATGTCTACGCCCATCACCCGGCAACCGGCTTTGGCAAAGGGAAGCAGATTGCCTCCCTCTCCACAGCCCACTTCCAGCACTTTATCGGGGATGTGTCCGATGACTTCCTTTATGTAGGGGATATAATAGTTCTTGCTGGTCTGTGACTGTTCATCAAAGTAGCTTTCCCGGTCGGTATGTCGTTTCTGCATGTTCTTTGTTCCTTCTTGAGTTTGATTATCCATATAAATAGATAATCAGTCGGGTAAAAGACTGCGTGGCGCATCGTTTTTTTACCAGGAAATGCGGAGGCCTACCGGGAGGGTGAATATGAACGGGTGTTCCTTTCGGATGGTGCGCAGTTGGCTGCCGTCGGGGATGTAATAGTTTACAGTCGGCTCCAGATAGATGCCTGCCTGGGGTGTGAGGTGATATTGTATGCCTATACTTGTGTTGACCGACCACTGCCAGGGAGCACTTACCGGATGACTGCCGAGCTTGTGTGGAATACTGTCCGTGACATGGAAGCTTTGGAGTGTCCCTTTTATGGGGATATCCACCTGCATGCCTGCCGTGGCATAACCGGAGAAACGTTTGTAATGCCAGAAACAGTAGGAAAGCCGGAGAGGAATGCCGATATAATGCAACTTCTCCGGTTTCCAGACTCCAACGCTCATTCAATTTCTTGCTGAGAGAGAGTCCCACGACGATGGGGGCATGATGTTGCTGGTTCTCAACAATCCTGCCGCTGTTATTCTGGGCAATCTGCATGAGTCCGATGGAATCTTTTCCCAGAGTACCCTGCTGATAGCGGGTGTGCAGATAAGAATAATACTCTTCCCACGTGCTGACTTGTTGAGGGAAGTCACTTGAAATGCCGTCGGTATGTGGAGTGGCAATCAGCTTATATAAGTTCTGTGCCAGTTGCGGTCCGAGTGAACCTGCCAGCATCAACTTCCATTTTCCGGATTTCTTCTTGCGGGTTGGCGGCATCAGGGAAGGGGAGAAGACGAAAGCCATCTGTCGGTTGGTGATGGTCTGTCCGGTGAATGGAGAAGGTATGGGATATTTGTGGATACTATCTTTCATTGTGGGTATGGCAAGGGGCCATTCTGTGGAAACTGGAACGGGAGGGATGATTCGTTCCCTTTTGTTCAGATTTTCTTTGGTATAGCATTGTTCGTCGGTTCGGGGAGTATCGGTTTTCTTTGTTTGTTGCGTACTCCCGGCTTGCCTGGAAGAAACTTTGGACAAACGGTTTTCCCTGATACTCTTTTTCTCTCTGTACAGATAGTCATACAGCGTTGGAAAGAGAAGCAATACTGTCAAAACAATGAATACACGGTATCCTGCCAGCATCTTTTTAAGTAAAATTTTCGCCCGGAACAATTGGGAGGAAGAGGAGTGTGGCGCTATACCCAGTAAATCTCCGATTTCTTTGTGGGACAATCCTTCCAGTACTGCCAGTTTAAATACCTTGCAGTAGCCTTCCGGAAGGCTCTCCACTATATCCAGCATCTTATCGTACGAAATGAAATCCGGACAAAAAGGATTTTCAGCAGGCTCTTCCTCTTCCGGAATATCTGTCAATGGGATGGTGGGGGTTGGCATTGGCATGGTTGAGGTATTGCAGTGCCAGGTTTCTCATAATCTTTTTCATCCAGTATTCCAGTTTCTCCGGGTTGCGCAGCGAATGAATGGAAGTGAATATGATGACAAAACCGTCGTGAAGAAGATCTTGGGCTATCGTTGGGTCGGGAATATAGCGTAGGCATACTTTCAGCATTTTCTCTGAATAGTTTTCGTAGAGCAGGCTCAAGGCCTGCCCGTTTCCCTTCTGGCATAAAGTGACAAGAGCTTTTGTATCCATGTGTTTGTCTCAATGTTATTTCTTAAGGATAGAGAAGAACATGAATGACTGCATGGATTTTTATTTTTTAACTAAGCCTCCCGGTTGACTTCTGCTGCACAGTCCGGACAAATGCCTTTCAGTACATAGTTGATGCTGTTCAGTGTAAATCCTTGAGGCAGCTTCACCACCGGAGTGGGAATGTTGGTGAAGCAGAAGGTTTTGTTGCATTTCTCGCAATGGAAATGGGTGTGCAGGTCGCTTACGTCGCAAGAGCAACTGTCGCTGCACACGGCATACTTGAAGGAACCCGTCCCGTCATCTATACTGTGTATCAGATGATGGGAGAGGAATAGGGTAAGGGTACGGAAGATGGTGGATTTGTCCACCGTATCCAGCATGGTTTCAAGGTCGAGCAATGAGACGGAACGGCCTGCCTGCATCATGGTGCGCAATACCAGGATGCGGATGGCAGTGGGCTGTATGTCCCTTTTGGCCAATAGGTCCAAATATTTCTTTTCTTCCATTTTTTCTATTTAATAAGTTTTTGTATGCGTATGGCGTTCACTATCGCAATGAGGGCGACGCCTACGTCGGCAAAGACAGCTTCCCAAAGTGTAGCGATTCCACCGGCACCGAGGATGAGGACAAGCAGCTTCACTCCGAAAGCCAGCGAGATGTTCTGCCAGACAATCCGGCGGGTTTGCCTGCCCGCATGAATGGCGGTGGCCACTCTCGAAGGCTGGTCTGTCTGTATCACTACATCGGCGGTTTCGATGGCGGCATCGCTGCCAAGTCCGCCCATGGCGATGCCCACATGACTAAGGGCAAGAACCGGGGCATCATTGATGCCGTCGCCCACAAAGGCTATTCGGTTGGCAGGGTTGCTGCGGAGTGCCTCGATGTGCTTCACCTTTCCGTCCGGCAGCAGGTCTCCGTATGCCTGGGTGATGCCTAGCTTTTCTGCAAAGTTAGTAACAATGGCTTGTTTGTCTCCCGATAATATCTGAATATTATTGATATTTAAAGCTTTTAATTCTTTGACGGCGTTGACGGCATCTTCCTTCAATGTGTCTGATAGCAACAGATAACCGGCATATTTTGTTCCGATGGCGCAGGCCACAATCGTATCGACAATTGATGACAATTCATCGGGATATTCTATCCCGAACTTAGTCAGCAGGCGGGTGTTGCCCACCAGGACACGCGTTCCATCCATAGTGGCTTGCAGTCCGTGGCCGGCAATCTCCGTAACGTCCGTTGTGGCAATCAGCTCTATATCTCTTTGTTTGGCATAGCTTATGATGGCTTTGGCTATGGGGTGCGTACTGTTTCGCTCTGCCGAGGCGGCAAGCTGTATCAACTTCTCTTCCGTAACTCCCGGTTGTGCCTGGCAGGATTGTACATCGAAGGTACCTTTGGTCAGCGTACCCGTCTTGTCGAATACCACCGTGTTGACTTGGGTGATGGCATCAAGGTAGTTGCCACCTTTGAAGAGGACACCCAGGCGGGAGGCGGCGCCGATTCCTCCGAAGTAGCCTAACGGAATGCTTACGACGAGGGCGCACGGGCAGGAGATAACCAGAAAGACCAATGCCCTGTATAGCCAGTCATTGAAGATGAACGAGAATTGTGCATCTGCCAGCGAATAGAGGAAGGGGAGCAGTACAATCAATGCCGCCAGTCCGGTGACGGCGGGCGTATAGATACGGGCAAACTTACGGATGAAAAGTTCTGCCGGCGCTTTGCGCTCGGAGGCATTCTGCACCAGTTCCAATATACGGGAAAGAGCACTTTTCTCGAAGGGTTTGGTGACTTGGATGCGTACGACTTTGTCGGTCGCAATCATTCCGGCAAGCACTTCCCCGCCCTGGCGGATGTTGCGGGGAACACTTTCTCCCGTCAGTGCGGAGGTGTTGAAGGCGGCAACTTCGTCCAGCATCGTTCCGTCCAGGGGGACGCGCTCTCCGGCTTTTACTTCGATGGTTTCGCCTACCTGCACACGTTGGGGAGCTTCGACAAGTGTACTGCCGTTTCTGATGACCGTTGCCGTTTCGGGACGTACGTCGAGCAGGGCGCTGATGTTACGCTTGGCTTTGTCTACGGCTTTGTCCTGAAAGAGCTCTCCCAAGGAGTAGAAGAGCATGACGGCAACGCCTTCGGGATATTCGCCTATATAGAAGGCGCCGAGGGTGGCGATGGACATAAGGGTGAATTCGCTGAACACGTCCTTTTGCAGGATGCTTTCCCAGGCTTCCCTCATCACCGGGAGGCCTACGGGGAGATAGGCAAGCAAGTACCATATAAAAGGTACATACTCTCCCTTGAAGAAGGTGGTGTCAGTAGCATTCAGGATGAGCCCTCCGAAGAGCAATAGGGCGGAGAGGATGATTCTCCAATAATCTTTCAGCAGACTGTTTCTTTTTTCTTGTATCGCTGTATGTCCGTGTGTGCAGCAGCATTTGCAACTCATATTGTTTCCTCCTATTTTCTATTTTCTGCAGCAAAGGTAGCGGAAAGGAGATGCAACTTGGTTGCAAAGTGAAAATTCCCGGACTGTCCGGGCTGTCTTAGATTTCCAGCATCCGCTTCTCCCGTTCCAGGTCTTTCTCGTTCAGCAGGGGAGAGGGGACGGAGCAGGTTTTGATGAAGTCGCCCGGCTGGCAGGTGTAGTTGTAGTAGGGGCGTTGCTCGTCGGTCAGCTGGTCTTGGGGGATGAGCTGGCCTTTCAGTTCCAGGAAGTCGTCCATGGAGGTGCTGTCCGAGTGTTTGATGAAGAGGATGCGGCGGGCTATGGGGTTGCGGTTGTAGTCCTGTCTCTTATACACATCTGACGCTGCCGACGAAAAGTCGTACATGGGCAGTTGCAGGTAGATGGTGGACAAGGCCAGTTGGGGCGCCTCGCGTTCGTTGAAGAAGATATAGGCATTCTGGTGGTTGTTGAAGACAGCAGTGCCGAAGTGGGTGGTGTTGTAGGCGCTCATGTGCACCACTTTGACGTGGTCGTTGCTGTCGGCAGGGGTTATCAGGTAAGGCTCTACCTTTAAGGCATTGGAGGAGGAAGAGAGGCTGTAGCTGATGTAGATGCCGCTGTAATTGTACACTTCCTGCGCCGAGTGGAGCATCTCATGAAGTTTATTAATAATGGAAATTCATTTTTGCTGTCAGCACCCGCCTCTATCTTTGCCGCCGAAATCAAGAACGAACTTAAACGACACACTATGTTCAACGGTGAGAAAAAACAGATAATACAGAGCAAGAGACTGGCTGATGCCTTGTTCATCCTTTGGGCGGGTGGAGCGGCTTTGCTCTCCTATTCACTGGTCTATGCGCTGCGCAAGCCGTTTACGGCTGCGGGCTTCGACGGGCTCGACTTCTTCGGGATGGATTACAAGACGGCAACCAGCATCGTGCAGATTTCCGGCTATTTTATTTCCAAGCTGATTGGCATCAAGGTTATTTCGGAACTGAAGAAGGAGAACCGTCTGAAGTTCATCATCCTCTCGGTGGCGGTGGCCGAGCTTTCGCTGGTGCTGTTCGGAGCGTTGCCCCGGCCGCTGAATGTCTTTGCGCTGTTCTTCAACGGGCTTTCGTTGGGATGCATGTGGGGAGTGATTTTCAGTTTCCTCGAGGGGCGGCGGGTGACGGACCTGCTGGCGAGCCTAATGGGGCTGAGCATTGCCATCAGTTCGGGCACGGCAAAGTCCGTCGGGCTGTTTGTGATGGAGCATCTCCACATCAGTGAGTTCTGGATGCCTGCCTTTATCGGTGCCTTTGCCTTCCCGCTGCTGTCGTTGCTGGGCTGGCTGATGACGAGAATGCCGCAACCTACCGCGGCAGACCGGGCACTGCGCTCGGAACGGGTGACGCTGGACGGCAGGGCGCGTGCGGACCTCTTCAAGAGCTTCATGCCGGTATTGCTGATGCTGTTTGCGGCAAACTTGTTCATCACCGTCTTGCAGGACATCAAGGAGGACTTCCTGGTGAAGATTCTGGATGTGGAGGCGGCGGAGCTGTCGTCGTGGGCATTTGCCAAGGTAGATGCGGTGGTGACACTGATTATCTTGTTGCTTTTCGGACTGATGTCCGCGGTGAGGAGCAATATAAAGGTGCTGTGCCTGCTGCTGGTGCTTGTGACGTGCGGCACAGCGACCTTGGGATTCGTGGCCTTCAATTACGATGGGTTGCAACTGCCACCCATGACGTGGCTGTTCCTCCAGAGTTTGTCGCTCTATACTGTTTACCTCAGCTTCCAGACGTTGTTCTTCGAGCGTTTCATCGCCTGCTTCCGCATCAAGGGGAATGTGGGGTTCTTTATTGTCACACTCGATTTTATCGGGTATACCGGTACGGTGGTGGTAGTGGTATTCAAAGAATTCTTCAATCCGGACATCAACTGGCTGGATTTCTATAACCTGATGTCGGGCTATGCCGGCATTGTGTGCAGCGTGGCTTTCCTATGCTCGGCTGTCTACCTGGTGCAGCGCTATCGCAAGGAGAATGCTTCGGGACCGTTGGGCTCTTCCCTTTTCCGTTTGCGCCGTTGGTCCCGGCCGGGCAATTCCTTGCTTCTTGAGACTGAATAATAATATATCGTATGAAAAGAATTGAATGTATCATTATGGACTGGGCAGGAACTGCCGTCGATTACGGTTGCTTTGCTCCCGTCGCCGCCTTTGTCGAGAGCTTTCGGGCCATCGGCGTTCCCGTCACAGCTGCCGAAACACGTGCGCACATGGGGCTGACCAAAGTAGAAGAAATCCGTGCGCTGTTCGATATAGAGCGTGTCCGTGCGGAATTTGAACGGAAATTCGGCCGTCCCGCCGGTGAGGAAGACGTGCAGGCACGTTATGCCGAATTCCAACGGGTGTTGTTTGCCTCGCTCGAAGATTATACCGACCCTATTCCCGGTGTGGTGGAAACGATTTCCGCACTGCGTGCGCAAGGTATCCGCATTGGCTCCACCACCGGCTATACCCGCTCTATGATGGATGTTGTGCTGCCTGCCGCCACAGCCAAAGGCTATGCGGTAGATAATTGCGTCGCTCCCGACGGGTTGCCTGCAGGCCGTCCTGCTCCCTACATGATATATAAGAATATGGCAGACCTCGCCATCCCCTCCGTAGATTGTGTGTTGAAGTATGGCGACACCATCGCCGACATCAAGGAGGGTATCAATGCCAAAGCATGGACCGTCGGCGTAGTCCTCGGCAGTAACGAACTGGGACTGACGCAAGAGGAAGTCTCCTCCTTGCCTGCCGATGAGCTCGAAGCCCGTAAGGCCGATGTCTGCCGCCGCATGCTTGCCGCCGGTGCCCACTATGTGGTCGATACCATTGCCGAGCTCCCCGCAGTCATCGCCGAGATAAACCGTAAACTTGAGATTTTGTAACCCTTATAAACGTATAAACTTAAAAACT
>ERZ1504249.876-NODE-876-length-6944-cov-3.028887_pt1 | contig 6944 bp, 8 predicted proteins | sample MGYA00571884_ERZ1504249 | MGnify/ENA primary metagenome ERZ1504249 (study PRJEB39906, sample SAMEA3182069) | gut metagenome | biome: human; feature: gut; material: Stool; isolation source: human stools | place: Canada | collected 2011-11-08 ...
ATTTACGGTTCGTCAACGGGAACCTGTCAGGCCATTGCCGAGAATATAGCCGGCAAGCTGGGTGTGGGAGCAGCCGACGTGCTTGACGTTTCAAGTATAGACGCTTCAACTCCGGATGCTTACACAAATCTGATTTTGGGCACTTCTACATGGGGAGCAGGCGAACTTCAGGACGACTGGTACGACGGACTTGAGGCACTTAAGCAGGCCAACCTTGCCGGAAAGACCATTGCTCTGTTTGGCTGCGGCGACAGCGAGTCGTATGGCGACACGTTCTGTTCGGCTATCGGCGAGATCTACAATGCGCTTAAAGACAGCGGAGCAAAGTTTGTCGGTGCCGTTTCGACAGACGGCTACACCTATGACGATTCAGCTGCGGTGGTAGACGGCTGTTTTGTGGGGCTTGCGCTCGACGATGTCAATGAGCCGGACAAGACAGACTGCCGCATCGACGCATGGCTTGAAAGTATAAAGAACAGTCTTTAGTTAATTTAAAACAACATGAATTATGAGAACGGATGCCATTGTTACAGAGATACTGCCGCCTGACATGAAGGTGCTGATGAACCATATTTACGAGTATAAGAAAGGTGTGCGCCAGATGGTGCTCTTCACTTTCAACAAGCGATATGAGGACTATGCCACGGCGCGTCTTAAGCGGCAGAACATCAGCTATATACTTCAGCCGGTGGGCAACGACCGCATAAACCTGTTTTTCGGCCGCAAGCAGTGTCTCGAGGCTATCCGTCTCATGGTTACACGGCCGCTGAGCCAGCTCACGCCTGAGGAAGACTTCATCCTCGGAGCTATGCTCGGCTATGATATCTGCGCGCAGTGTGAGCGCTATTGTGAGCGCAAATGCCGCAGCTGCATGAAGGCACAATGACGTAAAGTAGATGATAAACTTTTTAGAAATCTTGTTCGCTAAGTAAAATTCATAATGTTTTTGTATACACTGATCGTGGCCGGCTGTGAAGTCGGCCACGTCTTGTTTGTAAAGTTATGTTGGCTGCCGTGCCTTTCCGTATGCCGCCATTCTGTGGTATTACGTTTTATATGTTTAATTTGTTGCTTATTATTTGTAGGAACAAATAATTTTCATTATCTTCGCAAATAAATAAGATTAGTGTGTATGATAGAATATTTTGCCGATAATTTGTGGCAGATGTGGACTCTCATAGCCATTGTCTGTCTTATAGTAGAGCTTACCAACGGAGACTTCTATGTGATGTGTTTTTCCATTGGTGCGCTGCTTACGGTTCTTGTCTCGCTGTTTGTGCCGGGTTTTTATCTGCAGCTTTTCCTGTTTTTGCTGTTTTCGGTGTTGTGCATATTCTTTGTGCGTCCGTTTGCCATAAGGTATCTGCATGGCAGCCGTAAGGAGCGCCTTAGCAATGCCGATGCCATTATAGGCCGTACAGGCCGCGTCAGCGAGACCATCGTTGAAGGCGGATACGGGCGCGTGGCCATCGACGGCGACGACTGGAAAGCCGTTACGGCCAATGGCGAAAGTGTGGCTGTAGGGCAGAGCGTAAGGGTGATAGGGCGCGAGAGTATTATCATCACGGTAGAGAAAATTTGATTTAATAACCTAATAATCTTTTAAATTATGGACATCGTTGCTTATATCTTTATTGCGCTAATTATATGTGCGCTCATCGTAGTGAAGAAGAGTCTTGTCATCATACCTCAGTCGGAAACAAAGATTATAGAGCGTCTCGGCAAGTATTATGCCACGCTGAAACCCGGAATAAACATCATCATACCGTTTATTGACCGCGCAAAGGAGATTGTAACCATGCGCCGCGGCCGCTACATCTACAGCAACTCTATCGACCTTCGTGAGCAGGTCTACGACTTCGACAAGCAGAACGTGATTACAAAAGACAATGTGCAGACGCAGATCAACGCCCTGCTTTATTTTCAGATTGTAGACCCGTTCAAGGCTGTTTATGAGATAAGCAACCTGCCCAATGCTATCGAGAAACTTACGCAGACCACTCTGCGTAACATCATCGGAGAGCTTGAACTCGACCAGACGCTCACATCGCGCGACACGATAAACACCAAGCTGCGTGCCGTGCTCGACGATGCCACCAACAAATGGGGTATTAAGGTTAACCGCGTTGAGCTTCAGGACATCACTCCTCCTGAGAGCGTGCTTCAGGCAATGGAAAAGCAGATGCAGGCAGAACGCAACAAGCGCGCCACCATTCTTACGAGCGAGGGCGAGAAGGCTGCTGCCATACTTAAGTCGGAAGGTGAGAAGACAGCCATAATAAACAAGGCTGAGGCCGACAAGCAGATGGCCATACTCAACGCCGAGGGCGAAGCTCAGGCCAAGATACGCAAGGCTGAGGCCGAGGCAATAGCCATACAGAAGATTACTGAAGCTGTGGGCAAGAGCACCAATCCCGCCAATTATCTGTTGGCACAGAAGTATATCAAGATGCTCGAAGACGTTGCCAGCGGCGACAAGACCAAAACCGTTTATCTGCCTTATGAGGCCACAAACCTTATGGGCAGCATAGGAGGAATAAAAGATTTGTTTAAGTCAGAATAATAACTTTAAAATTTTTATGGTATAAGGAGACGTGAATAAGTTATAATGCCGGTTGGGGCCGAAGGTTGCTGCCGTTGGTGGCAGCGGGCCGTTACGGTGATGTGTCACTGTCTGGCCGCTGCTCAAATAGTGCGGCCGTTAGTCATTGCCTCATTAAGTCTATATAGAGTTCCGGCCGGATAACAGTTTGCGTTTCTCCGTTTATTTTATTTGTTATGTTGAATATTTGTATAGTTGCCGGCGCACGGCCAAACTTTATCAAAGTGGCTCCGCTTGTGAGAGCCGTTATCAAGGCCAAGGAAGAAGGCCGCGAAATCGACTACCGTCTGGTTTATGCAGGAACAAAAGAAGACGCCACGCTTGAGTCGTCTCTTTTCAGTGACCTCGAAATCAGTGAGCCTGATGTTTACCTGGGCGTCGACTGTGTCAGTCTTAATGAACTTACAGGCCGTGTCATGGCCGAGTTTGACAAATATCTTGAAGCCAATCCTGCCGATGTGGTTATCGTTGTCGACGACTTGGCTTCAACAATGGCTGTTGCCATTGTTACAAAGAAACACGGCGTTACGCTTGCACACCTCGTGGCAGGAACACGTTCGTTTGACATCAAGATGCCGAAAGAAATCAACCGTCTTGTCATCGACGGCCTTTCAGACCTTCTTTTCACGGCTGGTATGGGCAGCAACAGCATCGTTACGCGCGAAGGTGCCGAGCTGTCGCAGGTCTACATGGTGGGCAACATCCTTATGGATACGCTGCGCTACAACCGCGCCCGCTTTGTGCGTCCTGCCGTCCTCGATGAACTTGGCATCAGCGACAACCGCTATCTGGTTTTCACTCTTAACCGTAAGGCTCTTATTGCAGATGCCGACAACCTGAAGAAGATGGTTGTTGCCATGTGTCGTGCTGCAGGTGACATTAAGATTGTGGCACCGCTCCGTTCTGCGGCTAAGGCTGTTGTCGAGCAGTTTGCGGCAGAATGCGGCAATCTTGTCATTGTCAATCCTCTGTCATATCTTGAGTTTGGTTATCTAACGGCTAACGCCATGGGTATTGTTACCGACTCGGGCAATGTGGCAGAAGAAGCCACCTTCAACAGCATTCCCTGCATAACGCTTAACAGCTATACAGAGCATATAGAGACGGTTAAGTGCGGTTCAAACGTGCTTGTTGGCGAGAATGCAGAAAAACTGGCTGAAGCCGTTGCCGACATGGTTGGCGGAAATTGGAAGAAATGCTCGTTGCCCGACCGCTGGGATGGTCGCACGGCAGAGCGTATTGTGCAGATTCTTTTAGAAATGAAATAACAAAATGGAAAGGAAGGTTGTATTGATTACCGGTGCCACAAGCGGTATTGGCGAAGCTTGTGCGCGTAAGTTTGCCGAAGGAGGTTATGATTTAATCCTTACAGGACGTAATGAGGATAAACTTAAGGCAATATGTGAAAAGGTAAAGGCGTTTGGAGCTGACGTGCTGCCGCTGACATTTGATGTCAGAGACCGCGAAGCTGCCACTGCGGCTGTTGAGTCGTTGCAGGGAAAATGGAAGACTGTCGACGTGCTGATAAACAATGCTGGTCTTGCTCTTGGACTCGATAAGGAGTATGAGGGCGATTGGGAAGATTGGACAACAATGATTGATACCAATATAAAGGGACTGCTCATAATGACGCGTCTCGTTGTTCCTGCTATGGTAGAGCGCAACAAGGGCCATATCATCAATATCGGTTCTGTTGCAGGTGATGCTGCTTATGCTGGAGGAAATGTTTATTGTGCTACGAAAGCTGCTGTGAAAGCTCTTTCTGACGGACTGCGTATCGATGTTGCACACACAGCTGTGCGTGTTACAAACGTTAAGCCCGGGCTGGTTGAAACCAATTTTAGTGTTGTCCGATTCCATGGCAATCAGGAGAAGGCCGACAATGTATATAAAGGAGTTCAGCCCCTTACAGGCGATGATATAGCTGATGTTGCATTCTATGCAGCAAGTGCTCCTGAGCATGTGCAGATAGCTGAAGTGCTTGTTCTTGCTACGCATCAGGCCAACGGTACGGTTATCGACCGTAATCCTGACATGGTGGAGCATCTTTCATAATGAGCCGGTTGGTGTACAGTGCTGGCCCATCACGCCTGTATGCTGTTTGCAATATACTTGAATAGAGGTTTCATCTGGTCTGTTAGTTTGTTGGCAATACAATCCATGACAGAGTTACTGTATTACATAAACGAAAGAGGGACAAGCCTAAATGGTTTGTCCCTCTTTCGTTTATTGTCTATATTTTAAAATATAACATCATGTCTTTTTATTTGGCATCCTTGTTTTTGTTGCCTTCAGACATTTGTTTCCGCATAGTTATTTTACGGCATATTTCTTCTTGTTGATGATGTAAACACCTCTTGTCAAGCCGTCAAGTGCATTGTCTGCCTTTACGTTTGAGCGGATTTTTTGTCCGGCAATATTATATACATCAACATTATCGTTTGCGCCGTTGGTTATGCTTTCGATACCGGTTGACACTGTGTTTTTGTATAGACATACAGCTGTCTGTTGGCTGCTGGCCTTGTAGCAGGCAAAGCGCGGCTGCATTTTGTTGTAATTGATAAATCTGTCAGGGTAGGCTTTGTTGCCTATTTCCGTGTTGCCGTTGCTTATGCTTATTTCCGACAATGCGTTGTCCGTGTCAGCGTCGGTCTTGTTTCCCAGTTTATTATCACTGCTGTTCAGAGACAGATAGACGTTTTCGGTAGCATCATAGAACGTATAGTATCCGTTGGATGTTCCGAGGATAAGCTGGTAAGGCTTGCCGTCCTTGTTGACTTCTGTAGTTATCTGATTGTCTGATATGCTCACTGTTGCGCTGTTTCTTATGTTATTTCCGCTTTCTGCCAATGCTGTTCCTGCCTCTTCACACACGATGATATAACCGTATCCCACAGTCAGGTCATCGACAGACATAACCTTTTTGTAAGTCTGTTCGCCTTCTATCGGGTCTGGATCGGGATCTGGGTCAGGGTCAGGATCCGGGTCGGGAGTTGTTCCTGTTTCAGGTTCAACGTAGTTGTCGTAACTGAAACTGTCTGCGGTGTTATTGCCCCATACATATTGTTCAAGTCCCGGATAGTCGACATAAGGATTTCTGTTCTGTTGGAATCCGTACACGGCATTGTTTCTGTCTATCTCCTTTTGGCTCACAGGATCTTCCGCAGCCCATTTCAGCAGCATCTTCAATGCCCATTCGGTCAATGCGGGATACTTGTTGTGGGCCAGCATGTCGCTGTTCCAGGTTGATACATTCTCTTCATAGCAAGTAACCATATAGAAGTATATGCGTGCGAAGTCGCCTTTGTATTCGTCGTTTGGTTCAAATACAATGCCGCTGTATCCGCTGACAGACGAAGGGCCTAGTTTGCTGAAGCCTCCTGCTGATGTGTATGAGGGGCTGTCTGTTTCGCCAAAAAGGATAGTTGCTTCGTCTTCCGTTGACGTATCCGTCGGTCGGTACGAGATGAACGAGGTCGGTATACATCGGCCTGGCATCGTCAAACCAACTTTTGGGCATAGAGTGCTCGCGGTTATATACATCGCCTTCGTTTTTATAGTTTCCAGCCTGGTCGGAGCCGAAAGTAAAGTTTGTGATACTTGAATACATATCCCATACTTTTCCGTCGTCGCGTACGTCTGTTGTTCTGAAGCAGTCCCACAAAGCGTCGTATGACAATTCCTTGTGGTTTCTGATAATTTCAGAAAGCGCTGTTTTCAGTTCGCTTCCTTTCTTGCCGTCAGCGTTCTTGTAGTAAGTTCCGCTGTTGTTGGGGCCTTGCGCAAACAGTTGAGTCAGCGTCAAGATCAGGCTGTTCAGCACGACCGTTCTTTTAAGGTTGATCATATTTTAAGTTTTATGTTTATTTTATAAAAGCCAAAAGAGGTTATTTGCAGGTTTTCTTGCCTCTCTTTTCCCATTCTATAATACCTCCGTCAAGGTCTATCACCTTGTATCCTTCTTCAGCCAGAAGTTGGGCTGCGTCAGCGCTTCTTCTTCCGCTTCGGCAGTAAACTGCAACAGTTTTGTCCTTTTTCAGTATCTTGCGTGCCTTTGTCATAAAGTCTGGTTGCAGTTTGTCGATGTTAATAACACTGTCGGCATCGATGTGTGCCTCGTTAAACTCTTCTGCTGTCCTTACGTCAAGCAATTGTACGCTGTCTGAAGAAATGACAGTTTCAAATTCATTGGCGTCAACAGTCTTGAAGTTTTGTTGTCCGCAGCTGAACAAGCTGCCTGAAACTAACGTCATGATTGATAAAATTAATCTGTTCATAAAATAAGAAATATTCCGCAAATATACTTATTTTGACTCAAACAGAAAATGCCTGCCAAGGATTT
>ERZ1504249.895-NODE-895-length-6731-cov-3.485171_pt1 | contig 6731 bp, 4 predicted proteins | sample MGYA00571884_ERZ1504249 | MGnify/ENA primary metagenome ERZ1504249 (study PRJEB39906, sample SAMEA3182069) | gut metagenome | biome: human; feature: gut; material: Stool; isolation source: human stools | place: Canada | collected 2011-11-08 ...
GCTCTGGAAAAAGGTCCGCAAGGGCCTCTCCGGCGGCCGGGTGCAGTCGGTCGCGGTGCGCATCATCTGCGATCGGGAGCGTGAGATCGAGGCGTTCGAGCCGGAGGAATACTGGCTTGTCACCGCCACGCTTGGCACGGGCGATGGAAAGAAGACCTTTGAGGCGCGCTATTTTGGCGAAAACGGCAAGAAGCGCGAATTGCGCACGGAGGCGGACACGCAGGCCGTGCTTGCGCGCATCCAGGACAGGCCCTTTACCGCCGTCGAGGTCAGGGAAAGCGAGAAGACCCGCCACGCGGCGCCGCCGTTCACCACGAGCAGCCTGCAACAGGAGGCTGCTCGCAAGCTGAACTTTACGACCAAGCGGACGATGGTGGTCGCCCAGCAGCTCTATGAGGGCGTCGACATCGGCAATCGCGGCCCGGTCGGCCTCATTTCCTATATCCGTACCGATTCGGTGCGCGTGGCGGACGAGGCGCAGCGGGCGGCGCTTGCCCACATCGAGGCGCGCTACGGCAAGGCGTATCTGCCGGCCAAGCCGAACGTATACCGCGGCCGTTCCGGCGCGCAGGATGCGCACGAGGCCATTCGGCCGACCGATATCGGGAATACGCCGGCCGAGCTGAAGGCGTATCTCTCGAGCGACCAGTATCGGCTGTATAAACTTGTCTACGAGCGCTTTCTTGCCAGCCAGATGGCGGAGGCGCGCCTGGCGACCACGGCCGTCACGTTCGACGTCAACGGCTGTACGTTCAAGGCGAACGGGTCGCGCGTACTGTTCGACGGCTTCACCGCGGTGTATACCGAGGGGCGGGACGACGTGCCGGAAAAGGAGGTCGCGCTGCCGCCCGTCGCCGAGGGCGATGCGTTCCGGCAGATCAGGGCGGAGAGCGAGCAGCGGTTTACGCAGCCGCCGCCGCGGTATACCGAGGCCACGCTTGTCAAAACGCTCGAGGAGAAGGGCATCGGCCGTCCAAGCACCTATGCGCCCACGATCTCCACGATCATCGATCGGGGTTATATCGCGCGCGAAAAGAAACTGCTGCACCCGACGGAGCTGGGCGTGATCGTGAACGACTGGATGTGCAGGAACTTCCCGAACATCGTGGACATCTCCTTCACCGCCGGCATGGAGCAGCAGCTCGACGGCGTGGAGGAGGGCGAGGTCGAGTGGACGAACATGCTCTCCCGCTTTTATGGCCCGTTCGAGAAAAGCGTTTCCGAGGCGCTCGAGCGCGAAGCCGTGCGCCTGCCGGACCGCGTTTCCGACGTGCCGTGTGATAAATGTGGCGCCATGATGGTGTACAAGCTGGGGCGCTACGGCGAGTTTCTTGCCTGTCCCAACTATCCGGCCTGCAGGAATACCAAGCCAATCGTGGAAAAGCTCGACGTGCCATGCCCGAAGTGCGGCGCGGCGCTCATCAAGCGCAGGAGCAAGAAGGGTGCCAAACGCGCGTTCTATGGCTGCGAGCGATATCCGGAGTGTGATTTCGTGTCGTGGGACAAGCCCATCAACGAGCACTGCCCCAAGTGCGGATCGCTGCTCGTGCAGCGCGTCGGACGCAACGGCACGTATATCGCCTGCATGAACCGCGCGTGCGATTTTATCCGGCGCGGCAGACGGGAGAAACAGGATGAGTGACGCGCCGCGCGTCGCCGTCGTCGGCGCAGGCCTGGCCGGCTGCGAGGCGGCCGACCGTTTGGCCCGCCACGGCATTTGCGTCGATCTGTATGAGATGAAGCCGGAGAAGCGCACGCCCGCGCATCGCGGCGACGGGTTTGCCGAACTCGTCTGTTCCAACTCCCTGCGCTCCGACCGGCTGGAGAATGCGGTGGGGCTGCTCAAGGAGGAGATGCGCGCGCTCGACTCGCTGATTCTGCGCTGCGCGGATGCGACGCGCGTGCCCGCAGGCGGCGCGCTTGCGGTGGATCGGGAGGGCTTTTCCCGCCTGGTGACGCAGGCCATCCTGGAAAATCCGCGCATCACCGTCCACACGGGCGAGATCACCGAACTGCCGGAGCCGCCCGCGATCATCGCCACCGGGCCGCTCACATCGGAGGCGCTTTCCTCGCGCATTGCCGCGCTGGTAGGCGGCGGGCTTCATTTTTATGATGCGGCCGCCCCGGTCGTCACGTACGATTCCATCGACCATACCGTCGCGTTTCGCGCTTCGCGGTACGACCGCGGGGCCGATTATCTCAACTGCCCGATGACGCGGGAGGAGTATTTTGCGTTCTACCGCGCGCTTGTGAGCGCACAGACCGTGCCGTTGCACACGTTTGAAACGCCGCGGGTATTCGAGGGCTGCATGCCCGTGGAGGCCATGGCAAGGCGCGGCGAGCTGACACTTGCCTACGGACCGATGAAACCGGTGGGGCTCCTGCGCGACGGGCGTCGCCCGTTTGCCGTGGTACAGTTGCGGCAGGACGATGCCGCCGGCACGCTGTGGAATATCGTCGGATTCCAGACCAATTTGAAATTTTCCGAGCAGCGCCGTGTGTTCGGCATGATCCCCGGCCTTGCAAACGCCGAGTATGTGCGCTATGGCGTGATGCACCGCAACACGTTTCTGCCCAGCCCCGGCCTGCTTGACAGCCGCTATCAGATGCTGGCGCGTCCCGGCCTGTACTTTGCGGGGCAGATTACGGGCGTGGAGGGGTATGTGGAGTCGGCTGCGAGCGGCCTGCTCGCCGGTTCGGCGCTGGCGCGTCAGCGACTTGGTCTGCCGCCTGTGGACGTGCCGCGCACGACGGCCATCGGGGCGCTTGCGCACTATGTCTCCGGCTATGCGGGCGGTGATTTCCAGCCGATGAACGTGACGTTCGGCATTATGGAACCGTTGCCGTCGCCGCCGCGCGGCAAGCGCGAACGATATCTGGCGATGGCGCAGCGCGCCCTCCAAATCGTAAAAGAATTGAAAACGTCTTTGTAAACCGGGCGATTTTCGCCCGGTTTTATGTTAGAATAGGAAAAATGACCGAGGATATTGGAGGATCGACATCGAATGGAGCTTCGCGGAACGACAATCCTCGCCGTGCGCAAGGACGGCCGCTGTGCCGTGGCAGGCGACGGACAGGTAACGATGAACAACGCGAACGTCATGAAGGCGCATGCGCGCAAGGTGCGCCGCATTTACCACGACCGGGTCGTGGTCGGGTTTGCCGGCACCGTGGCGGACGCCTTTTCGCTCTGCGAACGGTTTGAGCAGAAGCTGGAGCAGTACAGCGGGGCGCTCACGCGCGCGGCGGTTTCGCTCGCACAGGACTGGCGCAGCGACAAGATCATGCACAAGCTCGAGGCGCTCCTCATCGCCACGGACGGCAGGGAGCTGCTGATTCTCTCCGGCACCGGCGAGGTCATCGATCCGGATGACGGCATTGCCGCCATCGGTTCCGGCGGCATGTACGCGTTGGCCGCCGCCAAGGCGCTTCGCCAGAACACGGACCTGTCCGCACGGGAGATCGCCGAGCGCTCCCTCAGGATTGCGGGCGACATCTGTATCTATACCAACGGCAATCTCGTTGTCGAGGAGGTGGAGGCATGAACATGCTTACGCCGCGGGAGATTGTGGAGGCGCTCGACAGATATATCGTCGGGCAGGATCGCGCAAAACGGGCCGTGGCTGTGGCGCTGCGCAACCGTTACCGCCGCAGCTGCCTGTCGCCGGAACTGCGCGAGGAGATCACCCCGAAGAATATCATCATGATGGGGCCGACCGGCGTGGGCAAGACGGAGATTGCCCGGCGGCTTGCCAAGCTCGTCGACGCGCCGTTTGTCAAGGTGGAGGCGACCAAGTTTACCGAGGTGGGCTACGTCGGACGCGATGTGGAATCCATGATCCGCGACCTCGTGGAGGCGGCCATCCGAATCTGCAAGGCGCAACGCATGGAGGAGGTGCGCCTCGTAGCGGAAGCGGCGGCGGAGCAGCGGCTCGTGGAGCTGCTCGTCCCCATGAAGAAGAGCGAGCGGCAGCCGGCCGTCAACCCGCTGCAGTTGCTCTTTGCCGGCGCGTCGGAGCAGAAGGAAAAGGAGCCCGTAATGAGCGATGAGGAAAAGCGCGCCTTCCAGTCCGAGCGGGACAGGGTGCTGCAGCAGTTGCGCGCCGGCCAGCTGGAGCATGTGCTCGTGGAGATCGAGGTGGAGGAACGCGCGCCCGCAAACGATGCGATGCTCGCCGTCGGGATCGACATGAACCTTGGCGACGTGCTGGGCGGCATTCTTCCCAAAAAGACGAAACGGCGCAAGCTGCCGGTGTCGGAAGCACGCCGGGTTCTCATCCAGCAGGAGTCGGAAAAGCGCGTGGACATGGACGATGTTACGCGCGACGCGCTGCAGCGGGCGGAACAGGACGGCATCATCTTCATCGACGAGATCGATAAAATCGCCGGCGGCCGCAACATGGGCGGGCCGGACGTGTCGCGCGAGGGCGTGCAGCGGGATATCCTGCCCATCGTCGAGGGATCGACCGTCTCCACCAAGTACGGCCCGGTCAAGACGGACTATATTCTGTTCATCGCCGCCGGCGCGTTCCACACGGCCAAGGTCACGGACCTGATCCCGGAGTTGCAGGGGCGCTTTCCCATCCGCGTGAAGCTCAACGACCTGTCGCAGGCGGACTTCAAGGCGATTCTGACGCAGCCGGAGAACGCCGTGACCAAGCAGTATGCGGCGTTGCTGTCGGCGGATAACGTTAACCTGACGTTTACCGACGAGGCGTTGGACGAGATCGCCCGCTATGCGTTCCTCGCCAATGAGAACACGGAGAACATCGGCGCCCGCCGCCTGCATACTGTATTGGAGAACCTGCTCGACGACGTTTCGTTCAATGCCAACGGTCAGCATCCGGTGATCGATATGGTTGTCGATGCTGCGTATGTGAACGAGCGGCTGCGGCAAGAATTTACCGATGAGGATATACATAAGTATATCCTGTGATCGGGCGACGGAGTGGATGTAAAATGCGGATCGCCCGGAAGGAGAGCGATTCATGAAACGGTATCGATGGATCATTTTGACATGTTGCCTTCTGTGTATGTTGATGATGTGCGCGTGCACGAGCGCGCCGCGCATCCCGGCGATTGAGCGTATTGCGCTGGCGCTGGAGAACGATGAAGTGTCGGTCGTACTGAGCGCGCCGACGCCGACGCCGGAAGCCCCGACGCCGACGCCGGAACCGACGGCCGAACCGACGGTCGAGCCGACCGCCTCGCCAAGCACAGCGCCGGATGATCCGGCGCCGACGGCGGAGGAGGAGGGGGATGCAAAACCTGCGGCCAAACCGACCGCCAAACCGACGGCGAAGCCCACCGCCAAGCCGACGGCGAAGCCCACCGCCAAGCCGACGGCCAAACCGACCGCCAAGCCCACGGCAACGCCGACCGAAGAGCCGGCGATCACCCCGAAACCGGTGGAGCCAACCCCCGAGCCGACGGAGGAACCGAGCCCCGAGCCGGTGCCGGATGAGGATGACGCCCCCGCCTCCGGCCTGGAAGCGGAGTTGGTGCTTGCGGCAAAGGTCGCATATCTGGAGGCCAAGGGCAAGGGAGAAGCGGCGTACCGCGCCGTGCTGAGCGTGATCTACAACCGCTGCAAATCCGCGAGCTTCGGCGGCGGCGAGACGTCCATCACCACGGAGGTCTACCGCAAGAGCCAGTTTTCGGTGGTCAACGGCAGTTCGTTTGAATCGACGCAGCCGCCCGATGAGATCGTCGAATATGCGCGGGACGTGTTCGTCAACGGCAATACGAACGTGCCGTCCGGGGTGCTGTTTTTCCGGGCGGAACGGCTCGGCGAGGTTTGGGGCGACAAGACTTATTATCAGACCATTGGCGGCAATTCGTTCTTCTATGCGGATTGACGGGGAGGAGACATGGCAGGGAAACTGAAGATCATCCCGCTCGGCGGGGTGGGAGAAATCGGGAAGAACATGACCGTGCTCGAGTACGGCAACGATATGATCGTTGTGGACTGCGGCCTGATCTTCCCGGATGAGGACATGCCGGGCATCGACGTGGTCATACCGGACATGACCTACCTTTCGGAAAACGCCGCCCGGCTGCGCGGCTTTCTGATCACGCACGGACACGAGGACCACATCGGCGCGCTGCCGTATGCGCTGCGGGAGTTCGACGTACCCGTCTACGGGACGAGCTTTACCGTTGCGCTCATCGAGCACAAGCTGGAGGAGATGCGCGTCAAGGATCGGCGGCTCGTGACAATCAAGCCGGGGGACCGGGTGGAGCTGGGCTGCTTTAAGATCGAGTTCATCAAAACCGGGCATTCCATCGCGGGAGCGATTGCGCTGGCCATCAACACCCCCATCGGCACGGTGATCCACACGGGCGATTTCAAGGTGGACTTCACGCCCATCGACGGAGAACCCATCGACATCAACCGCTTTGCGCATTACGGCTCGCGCGGCGTGCTGGCGCTGCTGTCGGACAGCACGAACATCGAGCGGCAGGGATATACGCAGTCCGAGCGGGAGCTGGGCGCGACGTTTGAACACTATTTTGAGGCGGCGCAGGGCCGCGTGATCGTCGCGTCGTTTGCTTCCAACGTATATCGCATCCAGCAGGTCGCGGATGTGGCCATCTCGCACGGACGCGTGCTGTGCTTCCAGGGGCGCAGCATGGAACAGGTCGTGCAGATCGCCATGAAGCTGGGCTACCTGAAGATACCGGCGGACCGCATCGTCAACGTGGATCAGCTCAAGCGGTACCGGGACGAC